>RCUU01000176.1_pt1 | contig 37264 bp, 29 predicted proteins | sample 2166211 | NCBI WGS metagenome assembly RCUU01 (sample SAMN09932620, study PRJNA488358) | compost metagenome | feature: garden; material: soil; isolation source: compost soil in phenylacetic acid-enriched culture | place: Germany: Experimental Botanical Garden Goettingen | collected 2016-01-27
GAATGCGCAACAAAAAGCCTGCTTCAGGAGGACGGTTTTGGAGAAGCTTTAAGAACCAAAAGTATTTATGGATGATGTCGATACCCTTTGTAATCTGGGCATTCGTCTTCAGTTATCTCCCATTATGGGGCTGGACGATGGCGTTCCAGAAGTACAAGCCTGCACGGGGCTTTTTTGAACAAGATTGGGTAGGCTTCGAACACTTTAAGACACTGTTCAGCGATTCGCAATTCCTTCTGGCGCTGCGCAACACGCTGGCGATGAGCGGAATGGGCCTGGTCGCAGGCTTTATTTTTCCGATAACGTTTGCAATATTGCTTAATGAGGTGCGTCATGGCATTTTCAAACGATTTGCCCAGACCGTCTCGTATTTGCCCCACTTTGTATCATGGGTGGTTGCAGCCGGCATTGTAACCAAAATGCTGTCCAGTGAAAATGGTCTTGTAAACGATATCTTGTTAGGAATAGGTTTTATAGACTCTCCTATCCAGTTTATGGCCCAGGGCCATCTCTTCTGGGGAATCGTTACCTTATCGGATGTGTGGAAAGAAACCGGATGGAACGCGATCATTTATCTAGCGGCTATTTCGGGTATTGGGCCTGAACTCTACGAAGCGGCCAGGGTGGACGGTGCCAGCAGGCTCCGCCAGGTATGGCATATTACATTGCCGGGTATCCGCCCGACCATTATCGTCCTGCTGATCATGTCGATTGGCAACTTGCTTAATATCGGCTTTGAGAAGCAATTCTTACTTCAGAACAACCTCGTTACCGATTATTCGCAAGTGCTCGATCTGTACTCTCTGAAATACGGGCTGGGCATGGCGAGATATTCCTACGGTACCGCGATCAATATATTCAACTCTGTGATCAGTGTAATTCTGCTGTTTACGATTAATGGAATCTTCAAACGTACAACCAAAGAGAGCCTTCTATAAGATACCAGGCCCCTTTAACCAATCGTGGCAGCAAATTGCCTTTTCATGAAAGGAGAGCGTTACCCATGGGAAATACGTCCATTACCGGCAAGTCCTGGCCGGACCGGATTTTTGATTTCATTGTGTACCTTGTGGTGCTTTTCGTGGTTGTAATCACGATTTACCCGTTTCTGAACGTGCTTGCGATCTCGCTGAATGATTCAGTGGATAGTGTGCGCGGCGGCATTACCATCTATCCCCGGGAATTTACCTGGGACAATTACTTGAAGATATTCACCTTCTCGGGACTGATCACCGGCTTCAAAATATCCGCTTTACGGACAGTCGTCGGGACCTTGTTTGGATTGCTCAGCGCCTCAATGCTGGCGTTTACGATCAGCCGTCCTGACTTTGCAGGCCGCAAGTTCGTTTCCACCTTCCTGGCGCTGACCATGTATATATCCGGGGGGTTGATTCCGGTTTATATGCTGGTCAAGGATCTGGGCATGATGAACTCTTTTGCAGTCTACGTTGTACCCGGTTTGGTCAGTGCCTTCAATGTATTCGTCATCCGCTCCTTTATCGACGGCTTGCCTTATGCGCTGCAGGAATCAGCGAAGCTGGACGGGGCCAATGATTTCACGATCTACTGGCGTGTCATTCTACCGCTCATGAAACCGGCGCTGGCCACCATCTCGCTGTTCCTGGCCGTAGGCCAATGGAATGCCTGGTTCGATACGTATCTGTATAACGGGTCCAGCCCTCACCTGACCACGTTGCAGTACGAGCTGATGAAGGTTCTGCAGACCACCACCAGCGGCAATGGAGGAGATTACCGTTCCAATATTGCTTCACTGGCTTCCAATCAGGTGTCACCGGAATCGCTCAAAATGGCGATTACGATCATTGTAACCGTTCCAATCCTGATGGTATATCCGTTCATTCAGAAGTATTTTGTCAAAGGCATGACGCTTGGAGCTGTGAAGAGCTAGTCACGGCATCATTTACAGGGGAGTTTAGTCTCCCCTATCCTTCATGCATGTTGTGTATCCGTTTTCTTTTAGCAAGTTGGGAAGAGTATTAACAGGACTTCACCTGTGATACGATAGATTAACAATTTTAAGGAGGGTTTATTTCATGGCAAGTAGTAGACAAATAAAAGCCAAAGCATCGGCTCTTACGCTCACTTCCGTTATGCTGCTCGGATTGCTCGCTGGCTGCGGCGGTAACAACGGTAATAATGCAGCCGGGAATGCCGCGAATACGGGGAACACGGCTGAGGACACTTCTCCACTAACAATGACTTTCTTCAGTGCAGATCCTAATCCGAACTGGACGGGGATGCAGGATGAAGTAGGTAAAGCTATAACCGAAAAAACGGGTGTAACCTTAGAAGCGGAATTTGCAGTTGGTGATCCGCAACAAAAAGTGGCTCTGATTGCTGCCAGCGGTGAATATCCGGATCTGATCAGTGCCAAGACCGACATCAGCAAGCTCGTAGATGCAGGTGCAATGCTGGATCTGACGGACCTGATTGAAAAATATGCTCCCAACATCAAAAAAGTGCTTGGCGAAGAAGGATTGAAACGCTCACGCTACAGTGATGATGATCATGCGATTTATGCTATTCCTACCTATGCAGGTGTGGATAACAAATATTTTGATGCGGGCGGCGGATTTGAACTTCAGCACCGTGCCGTCAAAGAAGCCGGTTATCCGGAAATCAAGACTGTTCAGGATTATGAAAACGTCATCAAGGCTTACCTTGAAAAACATCCAACCGATGAGAACGGCAACAAAAACATCGGTCTGACCCTGAATGCAGATGATTGGTACATGTACATTACAGTGACCAACCCGGCATTCATTACTACAGGTTCCCCTGATGATGGAGAATATGCGATTGATATTGATACGCAAGAAGTGACCTATCACTTCCGCCGTCCGGCCGAGAAAGAATATTTCCGCTGGCTCAACCATATGAACGACATCGGTTTGCTTGATCCGGAAAGCTTTGTTCAGAAGTATGACCAGTACAAAGCCAAAATTGCTACGGGTCGTGTCATTGGTCTGATTGACCAAGACTGGGGTTACGGAGACGGAGAAAGAGCACTGAAAGCCGAAGGCAAGCTGGACCAAGGGTATGCACACTTTCCGGTGACCTTGTCTGAGGAGTATAAGGATACTTCCTTCTGGCCTACAGGCTTCATGGCTGGCAACGGAATCGGGATCAGCGTAGATGCTAAAGATCCGGTGCGTGCAATTAAATTCCTGGATTACCTGGCTTCCGACGAGGGCCAAGTGCTGATTAACTGGGGTATCGAAGGCAAGCACTACAACGTCGTTGACGGCAAACGTGTCATTCCTGAAGATGTAAATAACCGTAAATATAATGACACCACCAATTTCCAAAAAGAGACCGGACTGGGGAATGTAGGATCGAACTACGCACTGCTTAGCGCTCACTATGGGGACGGCGTATTGGATCCAACCGGCAGCTACTATACAACCCGTTTCCCTGAGCAAGTAACAGCAGGCTATAATAAAGTAGAGAAAGAAACACTGGCGGCCTACAAAGCCAAGACCTGGAAAGATTTGTTCCCAAGCGAGGATGAATTCAAGGTTAAGCCTTGGGGCGCTGCCTGGAACATCACTATCCCTGGCGACAGCGAAATTGTTGTACTTGACAACAAGCTGAAGGATATCACTTGGAAACGGATTCCAGAAGCCATCTTGTCGAAACCGGCTGATTTTGATAAAGTTTGGGATGCCTACATGGCAGAACTTGATAAAGCCGGTGTAACGAAGGCAGAAGATTTACGTGAAGAGCTGGTTAAAAAACGTGTGAAGCTGTGGAATGAGTAATTAGTCGTTACCCATTCAAAAAAGCATGAAGACGGTGGGAAGTCCGATGTAAGTCTGGACTTCCCGCCGATTTCTGTTTATCCCTGTAACATTAGAAAAGTGTCATTTATCAATGAGCCCTAACGGGACAGACAGGAGGCATGAACTTGGGAGAGAGCAGGAGTACAGGTCGGCATATACTGTGGTACAAGAGGCCAGCCGCCGTGTGGGAAGAGGCGCTGCCGGTGGGCAACGGCCGGCTTGGGGGGATGATCTTCGGCGGAGTGGAGGAGGAGCTGTTCCAATTAAATGAGGATACCCTGTGGTCGGGTTTTCCGCGCGATAAAACCAATTATGAAGCGCTGCGGCATTTGGCTCCGGCCAAGCAGCTCGTAGCGGAGGGGAAATACAAGAAAGCGGAAGCACTGATCGATGCCAAAATGCTCGGCAGCCGTACGGAATCCTACCAGCCGCTTGGGGACTTGAAGATCAGGTTCGACCTCGCAGGTCCAGTGGAAGATTACCGCAGAGAGCTTGATTTGGAGCAGGCATTGGCTGTCGTATCCTATACTTCCGGGGGCGTAAGGATAGTGCGCGAGGTATTGGCCAGCAGACCCGATGAGCTTATAGCTATCCATATCCGTGCGGAGGGCCGAGGAGAACGGAACGTATTGCCGGATTTCTCGGCGGAACTGAGTTCGCCTCATCCTTCCCGTTTCCAGATGACTCCGGATGGCACACTGATCATGACTGGACGCGCACCGTCGCATGTGGCTGATAATTATGTAGGTGACCATCCGCGCTCCGTCTTGTATGAAGAAGGCCTGGGCTTAAGTTATGCTGCTGCCTTGGAGATCCGTACGGACGGCGGCTCTTGTACGGCTGAGAACGGAAGTCTGTCGGTTTCCGGTGCGCACTCCGTTACCATTCGTCTGGCGGCGGCGACTGATTATGCCGGGTATGACCGGATGCCGGGAAGTGGCGGTATATTGCCTTCGGAGCTGTGCCTGGGCCAGTTGGCTTCAGCCTCCAAAGAATATGCAGAGCTGAAGCTGCACCATACCCGTGATCATCAAACCTTGTTCCACCGTGTGAAGCTTGAACTCGCACCTGCTGCTTCCCTGGCGGAGCTGCCTACTGATGAACGGCTGGCGCAGTACCGCGAAGGACAAGCAGATCCTGCGCTGGAAGTGCTGCTGTTTCAATATGGCCGCTATCTGATGATCGCAGGCTCCCGGCCCGGCACGCAGCCTCTGAATCTCCAGGGGATCTGGAACCCGCAGATTCAGCCGCCATGGAACAGCAACTATACCACGAACATTAATGCAGAGATGAATTATTGGCCAGCCGAGCTGTGCGGATTAGGTGAATGCCATGAACCATTAATGGATTTAATTACGGAGCTTAGCCTGGCCGGGAGCCGCACCGCAAATATTCACTATGGAGCGCGCGGTTGGAGTGTTCATCACAATACCGACCTCTGGCGGATGACCACCCCCTCCGACGGACTGTCCATGTGGGCTTTCTGGCCGATGGGCGGCGTTTGGCTTTCCCGGCACCTGTGGGAACGCTATGCCTTCCGCCCCGACAGGGCTTTTCTGCAAGACACCGCATTTCCTGTGCTCAAGGGAGCCGCTTTGTTCTGTCTGGACTTTCTGGTAGAGCTGCCGGATGGCCGTTTGACTACAGGCTTGTCCACCTCACCGGAGAATGTCTTTCTTACTGCCGAAGGGGAGCCTTGCAGTGTATCTGCCGGGTCAGCTATGGATATGTCGCTGATTGCCGAATTGTTCTCCCACTGTATTCAGGCTGCGGAAATTCTGGATACGGAGCCTGAGTTCCGCGAGGAATTAATCGCTAAGCGGGCGCGTCTTGCGCATCCGGGGATCGCTCCGGACGGGCGGATACGGGAATGGAACGAGGATTTTGCCGAGAAGGAGCCGGGACACCGTCATGTCTCCCATCTGTATGACCTGTATCCGGGCAATGTGATCAGCCTTGACAAGACCCCGGAGCTGGCGGCTGCAGCGGCTTTATCGCTGGAGACACGTCTGGAATCCGGCGGCGGACATACCGGTTGGAGCGCCTCCTGGCTGCTTAATCTGTATGCCAGGCTGCAAGATGGCGAAAAGGCTTACCGCTGTGTACGGCGGATTCTGGAGGCAGCCACGCTGCCGAATCTGTTTGGCAACCACCCGCCATTCCAGATCGACGGCAACTTTGGCGTGGCGGCAGGTATCGCCGAAATGCTGCTCCAGAGTCATCAGAACGGGTTGAAACTGTTGCCGGCGCTTCCGGAGAGCTGGAACGAGGGCCGGGTCAGCGGGCTTAGGGCACGCGGCGGTTTTATCGTTGATATGGAGTGGAGCGGCGGCCGGCTGATCCGGGCAGTGCTGGTTTCTACGCATGGCTATCCGTGCAGCCTGTCCAGCAGCCTTCCGCTAACGGTGCAGAAACCGGATGGGACGCTTGCGGATGCAGGCGTTGCCTTTGAGACCATTGCCGGAGAGACTTATATTCTGATCCCGCAGCATACAAAAAATTAAAGCACAGTACATAAAGGCGGTTTCTGCAGTAGAGCTACTCTACGCGGAACCCGTCTTTTTTAAAAGATAAGAATTGATATGCCTCCCGCAATAAACTATCCATTTCTACTTGCCTGCCGGACTTACTCACTGGGTATGCTGGACCGATAATAATAATGAGAAGGGCGCACACGGTTCTTCTGGTCTTTTTGAAATATTATTGTCGTGTAATACTGTTTTTCCGCATTTAATAATAGTGTACAAAATGTGGAACTTTATCCATATCCATTGCAGCAGAGGAAGCAGGGACACATATGAAGAAGCAACGATTTACACTGATGAAAGCCATTCTGGGAGGAATGCTGGTCTGTGCGGCTCTGCCGCCGGCGCTGTACTGGGGCTGGGACCATGCTTACGCCGCCAGCACTTCAGCGGTGCTGCACTCGGGAGCGGAGATGGTCCAAAAGCTGACCGCAGCCATGAATAACCGCAGGGAGAACATCACGTTCGTCTATGAGGGAAAGACAACTAACTTGAAATCCCAGGTACAGAAGGCGATTGACCAGGCAATGGGGAGTGACCCTTACCTGTATTATATTATCGACAGCTACGCTTTTTCTTACCGGGGGAGCAGCCGCTCGGCGAATGTAACAGTGCAGGTAGCGTACCGGGAGACGCTGCAGCAGACGGCTCTGGTGAACAAGCAGGTGAAGACGATTTTGCAGCAGATTATCACCCCTGGAATGAACAATCATCAGAAGGTGAAGGTTATCCATGACTGGGTGGTGCTGCATTTGAAATATGATACTACGTACCGCAAATATACCGCCTACGAAGGATTGCAGACCGGCAGCGCTGTCTGCCAAGGCTATTCGCTGCTGACCTACAAACTGCTCCTCGGCGCAGGCATCCCGAACAGGATTGTGGAGGGGACAGCAAAACCGGAGGGCGGGGTTGCCCAGTCGCATGCCTGGAACCTCGTGCAATTGGACGGACGCTGGTACCATTTGGACACCACCTGGGATGATCCAACCCCTAGTCCGGAGGGGGGCGTCAGCACAGTCTACTACATGAGGACGGATGCCCAGATGCGCCGTGACCACAGCTGGACCAAATCCTATCCTGCAGCGTCTGTCGGCTATGCCCAGACCCTGTCCGAGCTGGTCAGCCGTGGCGGGCAGAGCGTGCCTGTGTACCAGGAGCTTCAACAGAAGCTCAACTACTGGCTGTATGAAGAGGAACAGGTGATTACATCTGCTACAGAGCTGAATGCGCTCGTGCGCGGGGCGGCTGCTTCCGGCAAGCACTCCCTTTTATTCCGGTACCGTGGCAGCGAACGGCTGCTCAAAATAGATCTGCAGGGACTGTACAGCTTAGGATTGGAGAATTTGGCTTACACCAGTTCCCCGTTTGACAACACCGGGGATTTGAGGGTCTATGTGACCTGGAAATAGGCAGCTGTGCATTTCCCGGCGATGTGACTTCGGGCTGTGCGTCTCCCGGGGATGTGACTCCCGGCGGTGCATCTCCCGCGATATGACTTCGGGCTGTACGTTTCCCGGCGATGTGACTTCGGGCTGTGCGTCTCCCGGCGATGTGACTTCGGGCTGTGCGTTTCCCGGCGATGTGACTCCCGGCGGTGCATCTCCTAGCGATATGACTTCTGCCTACCAGTGGGTCTCTTCCTTGTCCGCCTTCCGGACACAGAAGCCCTTATTTTTGCGAAAACACGGTTTTTTCGCTGCTCCCGGACTCCAGATCCGTTATTTCCTTGTTTCAGCGGAGATCGCGGCCCTTTTTACCTCAATAACGGATTGTGAGTCCGGAACGCTCTGGATCCCAGCCGTTTGCAGAGAATAGCGGAACGTGTGTCCGCAAGATAGTTACGTTTAGCCGATGGGGCTGAACCTGATTGGTCAGCTGCTGCCTACAGAACAATAGTCCTGGAAACTGGCACCAAAATTGGCACATTCGACATGCGTGAGCAACTTTGCACTTGTGAGAGCAACCAATATAGTTGTTTTTTTCCAGAGAGGTACAGAAGCCGCTGTATGATATTAAACTAACAAAATCAAAAAGGGATGTCTCCGGAACCCTTTGGCTCCAGGCGCATCCCTTTTTTGTGCTCTAAAGAAAATCGATCTTCCGCATATCTCGCTTCAACAACTTATCTTGCGAACGGAGCGTGCTTCTGCCCCTGGCCTTGGGTCTGCCAAGGGCTTACTCCGGATGCGTGCTCAGATCGCACTGATCCAGCGGGACAATACGGCTCTTGCGGAACCAGCGGTAGCCGATCCAGATCAGCAGGAACAGCGGCAGGCTGACATAGGAGACGAGAATGCCGTACCAGTCGATGCTCGCGCCTGTGAAAGCGCCCAGGTTCTGCCCGAAAACAGCAATGAGACATAAGGCCAGTGCGAAGAGCGGCCCGAAGGGGAACCATTTAGCCCGGTAAGGCAGCTCATCCAGCGAGTGTCCCTGCTTCACAAAAGCGCGGCGGAAACGGTAATGGCACACGGCGATGCCCAGCCAATTAATGAAGCCGCACATTCCGGATGCATTGAGCAGCCAATTATAGACCGCGCCGTCGCCAAAGAATGAGGCCAGAAATGCCAGCATGCCGACTGCAGTCGTAACCAGCAGCGCGCCTACAGGCACTCCGCGGCGGTTGAGCTTGCCGAGGGCACGCGGTGCCATGCCATCCTTGGCCATCGCATACAGGACGCGGGTAGAAGCATACATCCCAGAGTTCCCTGCAGACAGCACCGAACTCAGGATGACTGCGTTCATGACGGATGCAGCAATGGCAAGTCCTGCTTTATTGAAGACAATGGTGAACGGGCTGACACCGATATCATCGATACCGCTGCGCAGCAGATCGGGATTGGTGTAAGGGATAAGCAGTCCGATGACCAGAATGGCGAAGATGTAGAAAATCAGGATACGCCAGAACACCTGGCGGATAGCCAGCGGCACATTACGGCGCGGATTTTCACTCTCACCTGCGGCGACACCGACAAGCTCAGTCCCCTGGAAGGAGAAGCCCGCAGCCATGAAGACGCCGACAAAGGCGAAGAATCCGCCGTGGAAAGAACTGCCGCCAAGCTGGAAGTTGCTGAGACCCACCGCTTTGCCGCCCATAATACCGAAGATCATCAGCACACCGACAGCCAGAAAGACGATTACGGTAATGATCTTGATAATCGCAAACCAGTATTCCGATTCTCCATAGCCGCGTGCGGACAGAAAGTTTAAACCGAACATGAGCACCAGGAACAGAAGGCTCCAGAGTATGGAAGGGCTGTCCGGGAACCAATACTTAATAATTACAGTGGCAGCGGATAGCTCGGCAGCGATTGTGACAGCCCAGTTATACCAGAAGTTCCAGCCGATGGCGAAGCCGAAGGCGGGGCTGACAAACCGCGTACCGTAGGTGCTGAAAGAACCGGAGTCCGGCAAGTAAGTTGCCAGCTCACCCAGGCTGGTCATCAGAAAATACACCATAATACCGACAGCGGTGTAGGCCAGCAGTGCGCCTCCCGGTCCCGAAGAGGCGATAGCGCCGCCGCTGGCGAGGAACAGCCCGGTGCCGATGGAGCCGCCGAGCGCGATCATGGTTAAATGTCTGGCCTTGAAGGTTTTGCGCAGCCCCGGAGCGGCAGCATTGCCGCTCTGCTCCGATTTGTGCTGCTGATTGTTTTTCCTGGCTTGCATAAATAGGACACTCCCTCTAATTGTAATGTTTCTGTTCAAGGGCTCTAACCAAGAAGCATTTCCATCCTGCAAGCGCAAAAAAACCGCAGACGGATTCTGCGGTTTCCTGTATTTACAGCTCCGCACCATACTCCCTGTTCAGATAGCGCAACACAGTGCCTGGCCGCCGTTTCCTGACGGGCCATACCCTGTGACAGTTCCGCACCTTTCGGCAACGGCCCCAGCCTGCGCGGCATCATAAGAGCAGCGGCGCAGACTTCGGCGGATATCCCTTTCGGCGGCGTTTCACAGACGGCTCTTATAGCGTCTCCACGCGCGTACTCTTTATATCCGCGACCTCTACCTCATCTTAGGTATGATGAGGCTATCTTTTATTCGATATGAACACAACAGGGATTAGTATAATGCAAGTTGCCTGGGCAAAGCAATGACAATTTACGGCAGGTTAGCGTTAGGTTCTCCGGCGCTCAGACATCTGCTGCCATACGGTACCCGCAGCCTCTTCGCCGGAGGCAATACGCTCCAGCGCCATTCTGGCCTGCAGGCCAACTTCGAATTCCGGGTCGTCCGCAGCGAAGCTTAGTGCCTCCTGAGCCTCAGCTGTGCCGACCTCATAGAGGAAGCGCGCCGCCCGCCAGCGGACGAGCTTGCTTTTGTCCGTCAGCGCTGCCGTCATCACCGGCGTCGCTGCGGGATCGCCGATGTCGGACAGCGTATCTCCGGCCGTGCGCCGCACGGCCGGGGCGCTGTCTGCCATCGCCTCATAGAGCAGCTCCATCGCCTCGGGCGTGCGGATGTCGCCCAGGTACACGACCGCCAGCCTGCGGATATGCAGCTTGGGGTCGTGCAGCGCTGCGCGCAGCTCCGGCAGAAGCTCTGCCGTAGGCGGAAGATCCTCCAGCGCGGCGTAGCGCACGCGCCAGTCCTCGTCCTTCAGGTCTCGCAGCAGCTCGGCCTGATCCTTCTTCTGCCGCTGCTCGACGAACTCGCCGCCAGCCCCGTGCGCGATGGCCTGCTGCACGAGGGAGTCGAGGCGTTCCTGCGGATACGCCGCTTCCAGCTCCTGCTCGACCTCGCGCGCGATAGCTTCGGGCTCGCCGTACCGCACGCCGTAATCGGTGAGCTTGCGCTCTTTGATCAATACGGCGCTGGCCACATCCGTTACCGCCTTCGTGAACCGGGCGGAGAGGGCAATGCGCTCCTCACCCGCGCCGGTCTTGACGCGGATCTGGATCGGGATGCCGCGGAACATCTGCACGAAAACCTGCGATTCCCCGAAGTGTGCGCCGGCATTCTCATCTTCCAGATTGAAGTCTGCGCTTAAGCCCTCCGCGCCGAACCGGGTCTGGACCTCGCGGAGAATCGCAGCCCAGTCAGCGCTGCCTTTGCGCTCCAGTGCAGCGAAGTCAGCAGCGTGATAAATGCTGGTGACGCCCGGAATGGTGAGCATCTCCTGCGCCCAGGAAGGGGCGGAACGCTGGCTTTCCGGTGTATAGGTACGGCGGACTCCGGGCTCCAGAGTCTCATCGAGATGAAGCTTCATCGTATTGGGACTTGGAGTCGGTTCTATAAATGTAATCTTCATACGCTAGGCTCCCCCTTTGAACGGCATGATGACCGTAAGTGCTTTATCCGCATTTTACCTCATTTCAACCACGGAGTACAAAAAGCAGGAAGCATCTGTCCGCTTAAGCCTGGTGCCAAATGGTTATAATTTGTATTAAATAAGGGTATGCGCTTGGCGCGGCTTTTGCAAAACCATCCGTGGAATCCTATAGTTAGAAGAAGATATATTTTTCCGGCAGCTGGTTAAGGAGAGATGCTGAATGGCCAGAACACGCTACAATAACATCGACAATGTAAGTACGGACAAAACGCTCAAGCAGCTCCGCCAGTGGCGCGAGGAGCGGCGGATGAAGAAAAAGGATTACTCCTACAAAGTACCGAATCATCCGCCGAAGCTGGGCTATCTGTCAGAGAACCGTCTGGATACGACCATTACCTGGATCGGGCATTCAACTTTTTTGCTTCAATATGAAGGGGTTAATATTATCACAGATCCGGTATGGGCACAGCGTCTGGGGTTTGAGAAGCGCATCACCCGGCCCGGCATTCCGCTCAGCGGGATTCCGCCCGTGGATCTGATTCTGATCTCCCATTCCCATTACGATCACCTGCATCTCGCTTCCATCCGGAAGCTGTACAGAGCGGGAACCACGCTTGTGGTGCCGGTGGGGCTGAAACGCAAGATGGTACGCAAAGGTTTTGCGAACTGTCTCGAAATGCAGTGGTGGGAGGAGCTTACACTGGGGGCGGTGAAGCTGACCTTTGTGCCGACGCAGCACTGGACGCGGCGGACGCCGTTCGATACCAATACCTCCCACTGGGGCGGCTTTGTGCTGGAGCCTGCTGAGCCCGCGAAGCATCCCAAGGGGGATGAGGGCATGCGCAAGCTGCCGCCCAATCTTTATTTTGCCGGGGACAGCGGCTTTTTTCCGGGCTTCAAGGAGATTGGCCGGCGCTTCAAGCTGCATGTGGCGCTGATGCCGATCGGTGCCTATGAGCCGGAATGGTTCATGAGCTCGCAGCATGTGACCCCCGAGGAGGCCATTCAGGCCTTCATGGACGTAGGCGCGGAGCTGATGATTCCGATGCATTTCGGGACCTTCCGGCTGGCCGATGACACCGCGCGTGAGGCATTGGACCGGATGGAACAGGCGCGGCTGGCACAGGGGATTGCCGGGGAGCGCATACGCACGCTGGCCTACGGGGAAACGCTGATTGTGCATCCGGAGGAACGTACACCTGCCCTATAGGATCACCTGTATCCAATTTAAGGGCAAAACTACATTTTGCAGGCGGATCTGCGGGCCTTTTCCCTTGTTTTTATGCTATAATGAGCCGGAACCCTAAGTGAAAAGGATGGTAATGCTTAATGATCAGTACAAGCGGCGTAACACTCCGCTACGGAAAACGCGCACTATTTGAGGATGTAAACATAAAATTCACACCCGGCAACTGCTACGGTCTCATCGGGGCCAACGGTGCCGGCAAATCCACGTTCCTGAAGATTCTGTCCGGAGAGATTGAAGCCAACACCGGTGAAGTGCACATGACTCCTGGTGAGCGGCTGGCGGTTCTGAAGCAGAACCATTTCGAGTACGATGAATACCCGGTGCTGGAGACGGTGATCATGGGGCATACCCGCCTGTATGACATCATGAAGGAGAAGGATGCGCTCTACGCCAAAAGCGATTTCTCGGAAGCCGACGGCCTGCGTGCCGGTGAGCTTGAAGGGGAATTTGCCGAGCTGAACGGCTGGGATGCCGAGCCGGATGCGGCGGCGATGCTGATCGGCCTCGGAATTATGCGTGAGATGCATGACAAGAAGATGGCCGAACTCAGCGGCAATGAGAAGGTCCGCGTTCTGCTGGCCCAGGCTCTCTTTGGACGTCCGAACAACCTGCTGCTCGATGAGCCTACCAACCATTTGGATCTGGAGTCCATTGGCTGGCTGGAGAACTTCCTCATGGATTATGAAGGCACTGTTATTGTCGTATCCCATGACCGTCACTTCCTGAATAAGGTATGTACGCATATTGCGGATATTGATTTCGGCAAAATCCAGATGTATGTCGGCAACTACGACTTCTGGTACGAGTCCAGCCAGTTGGCCCAGACCCTGCAGCGTGATGCGAACAAGAAGAAGGAAGACAAGATCAAGGAGCTGCAGGCGTTCATCCAGCGCTTCTCGGCCAATGCTTCCAAGTCCAAGCAGGCAACCTCGCGCAAGAAGCAGCTCGAGAAGATTACACTGGATGATATCCGCCCGTCGAACCGCAAATATCCGTTCCTCAACTTCAAGCCTGAGCGTGAGGCCGGCAAGCAGCTGCTTACGATCAGCGGTCTGACCAAAACAGTTGAAGGCGAAAAGGTGCTGGATGAATTCAGCATTGTGGTCAATAAAGGCGACAAAATCGCTTTTGTCGGTCCAAATTCCCAGCCGAAGTCGCTGCTGTTCGATATCATCATGGGTGAGAAGGAAGCCGATGCCGGAGAGTATACCTGGGGCGTTACAACCACCCAAGCCTATTTTCCAAAAGACAACTCCAGCTACTTCGACGGGGTGAATATGAACCTGGTGGAATGGCTGCGCCAATACTCCAAGGATCAGGACGAAACCTTCCTGCGCGGATTCCTGGGCCGGATGCTCTTTGCCGGTGAAGAAGCGCTGAAGAAGGCCAGCGTGCTGTCCGGAGGCGAGAAGGTCCGCTGTATGCTGGCCAAGATGATGCTGAACGGGGCGAATGTGCTCGTATTTGATGAGCCTACCAACCACTTGGATCTGGAGTCGATCACTGCGCTGAACAACGGGCTGATTGATTTTGACGGCACGATCCTGTTCACTTCCCATGACCATCAGTTCATCCAGACGATTGCCAACCGCATCATTGAAATTACACCGGCAGGGGTAATCGACCGCACCATGACCTATGATGAGTATCTGGAGAATCCGGAAATCAAGGAAATGCGCGCCCGGATGTATCCTGTAGAGGTATAAGAACCCTATAACGAAGCTGGAACGCGAACTTAGTTCATATGAAAAACGGCTGCGTCGTCCCGAAAGGGATAACGCAGCCGTTTATGTTCAAATATAACAAATCTATGAGCCTCCGGTACGGCGGCGCTGGTTGTTGGGCTTCTTGTTGTTCTGGCTTTTCAGCGGTTTGGCCGAACCGGCCTGAAAGGTGGAACCGGGTTTGGCGGAAGATTGCTGCTTCTTCTGTTCCAGCTTTTGACGGATGGCATCCGCCAGATTGATTTTTGGTTTGTCGTTGCTCTCGCTCATTATGTAACCCCCTTAGGTAGCAAGTCCTTTTCTTCATTCTAATTGTTTTTAAATGCTGCCACAAGGGCAAGAATAATTCAAAGAATGATCTGCCGGTGCTCGGGAACAGTATAGAGATCAATGGGGGGATGGCAGTTGGCTGATATCTACGATGATATTCGTAAAGGTGAACGGGGCGCTCTGATCAGTATCATTGCCTATCTCATTCTTTCGTCCTTCAAGCTGATCAGCGGCTATGTATTCGGCTCAAGCGCGCTGCTTGCGGATGGGTTCAACAACCTCACCGACATTGTGGCTTCGCTGGCAGTGCTGATTGGCCTGCGCATCTCGCGGAAGCCGCCTGATTCCGACCATACCTACGGACATTTCCGTGCGGAGACGGTGGCGGCGCTGCTGGCTTCCTTTATCATGGCCATGGTCGGCATCCAGGTTATTGTGGAAGCTGTCCGCTCCTTATTTGAAGGCGCGAAGGAAGTACCGCAGCTATGGTCAGCCGGAGTAGCGGTGGTGTGTGCCGCAGCCATGATGGGGGTATATATATATAACAAGCGGCTTGCCAGACAGATTAATAACGGAGCGCTGCTGGCGGCAGCCAAGGATAATTTCTCCGATGCCATGGTCAGCATAGGTGCTGCAGTGGGGATTGTCGGCGCCCAGTTCGGCTTGCCCTGGATTGATTCGGCCGCAGCCGTGGCCGTCGGCCTGCTGATTCTGAAGACGGCATGGGATATTTTCCGCGATTCGACGTACCGCCTGACCGACGGTTTTGATGAGGACAGGCTGCTGGATTTGCGGAGCACGATTGCCCGGACACCCGGAGTCGAAGGCATCAAGGATTTAAAAGCCCGTGTTCACGGCAATCATGTGCTGGTGGATGTGGTCGTGGAAGTTAATGCCCAGATTACAGTAATGCAGGGCCATGAGATCAGCGACTCCATCGAGGAGCGTATGAGCAAGCTCCATAACATTATGAATGTGCAGGTTCATGTGGAACCGAAGCAATAGTATTCCTTGTTTTCTCCTAGTTAGCTGTAATTTCCACCAAATCCAAGGAGAAATCAAGACTATAGACCCGGAGGTTACCATAAGTTGGCAAGCTTTTTTGTGAAATTTGGAGCATGTTCCAATTCCCGGTCAAGCCTATAATGAGTGCAGAAAGCAACTAACGAAGCGCGCGCCGTTGTTGAATTTCTCATTATGCTAAGCGGGGGAACGCTATGAACGTACCACATAAACGAATGGCAGCATCACTGCTCGTCTCGGCATCACTTGCACTATCATTCGGAGTGTTCAATCCTCAGCAGGCACAGGCCGCTTCTGTTACTGCTAATTCATCTGTTACGGCATCCGCTGCGCAAACCGGCCTTATTGTATCTTCTGTCCGTCTGCGCACAGCTCCAACGACAAGCGGAAAAGTGCTGAAATATTTGAATAAAGGCGACCAGGTCGTTATCCTTGAAGAAACGAACAGCTACTGGTACAAAGTCAGAACTGCAGACGGCGACGTCGGGTATACGAGCAGGGGAGAGCAGTATATCAGTGTGGCCGCAGCTCAGGCAGCACAAACGGCTGTGATTCAAGCTACTGTCCGTCTTCGGGAGGCCCCTTCAACCAGCGGGCAGGTTATAGGATACTTATATACAGGTGACCGGGTAACTATTGTGGAAGCAACGAATAGTTACTGGTACAAGGTAAAAACGGCAAATGGCATTGTTGGCTATACCAGCTCGTCGGATCAGTACATTACAGCGGACGGTGGAACTGCAACACCGGCGCCTGTGCCAACGCCAGTACCTACGCCAGCACCGGTGCCTACAGCTCCACCGCAGGCGGCTGTCATTGAAAGTGTAATTGCCGCAGGCATGGGCTATCTCGGAACTCCTTATGAGTTCGGCTCCAGCCGAAGCGATACCAGCACCTTCGATTGTTCCGATTTCATCCGGCAGATCTTCATGGATGCAGCCAATCTGAAGCTTCCTGCCGATTCCCGGCAGCAAGGCGATTGGATTAAGCAGAACAGTACGGTAGTGACTGATATTTCCGGATTGAAACGCGGGGATCTGATGTTTTTTATGGACTATAAAGGCAGTTCAGATTCAGCTTATGCCGGAATAGACAAGTCTACGGCAAGGATTACGCATGTGGCTATGTATTTGGGTGACGGTAAGCTGCTTCAGACCTATTCCGTGGCTTCCGGCGGCGTACGGGTTGATAATTTAAGCGCTTCTTGGATGAAACGTTTCCTTTACGGAGGACCGGTCATCCGCTAAAATATAGATTGTAGAGAATGAAGCGACAGCAGTACAAGTTTGTGACGGGTGAACTAGGGCGGGTGTCTGGTGAGGCTATCCCTTCAGTGGAGTGATTCTACTGGAGGGATAGCCTCTTTTTCTATGCCGTGCGCCAGATATTCCACTCAACAGCCGTCAAACGTAAAAAGCCGGGCAGGATCTGTCAGATCCTGCCCGGCTGCTTGTATGTACGCCCGCAGAGTGATTAAAGGACGCGGTTTACGGGCCCCATCAAAGCTGTAGATAAGCTTCACAGCATGTTCTTCATCCCTGAGTTACAATGTATGAAGTGATTACAGAGCCGGAGTGATTACATAGGCGGATGCAGGCACCTTGATCCATGCTTTGCCGAGCCATGTGTAAATTTCTCTCCATTCGTTGCCTGCGCTGTCGGTCATTACAGCCCCTGTAGTATCTATGGTCTGTGCGCTCAGCCAGCCGGCAGGAGTCATGCTGTCCATAGAAAGGTGGAAAGGAGTGGCTTTGGTGAGGATGATCATAGGCGTTGCCGGTTTGATATCGGCTTGCGTGATTACAGTTTCATACTTGTCACCATAAGTGCTGCCTGTTACGGTTGTAGTATCTGTGACTGCACCGGATACTTCATCGGCTGAGGCTGTTGCTGCAAAGGAAGCTACAAGTCCCATTGCTACTGCGATGCTGGCGAATTTTTTCATCGTGATTCCTCCTAGGTGGTTTTGGTGGTTGTAGTGGGTTTTCCCAAGTTTTGCTGTGCTAATATGATGTAAACAGAAAAAGGGAGCTATGAACCAAACGTATTGTTTTTTATTTTAAGTACCCGTGGGGATGAGGGGCCTACAACTTCTGCAGCGTGAATAAGATATAGGGAAAAAGCCTGAAGCTCCAAGAGGAGCCCAGGCTCGGGGTCTGCGGATGCTGATTATTTCAAAGACAGCAGGTTTGTGTCACATCGATCTTCCCCTGCGCCCCATGAAGAGTGAAACGATGAACAGTATCAGGAAGATGTAGAACAGCACTTTTGCAATGCCTACAGCGGCTGCAACAACATTGAAGAATCCGAAAATACCGGCGATTAAAGCAATGACGAGCAGAATTACCGACCATTTTAGCATGATGTATCATCCTTTCGGTGATGAAGAATATAGTCGAATGTAGTCATTGTTTAAACGGGGACTTTTGTTTTGAAACAAGGAGGAGGGACACTTGACATTTTGTTTCGGCCCATTCTGGTAAGGGTAACTATGCAGTAATAAGGCAGAGCAAGCCGACATTCAAGATTGGAAGGGGTTTTGGAAATGATCATTGATCTTAGCGTCGCACTGGTTGCGATTGCATTCGCCGTACTTGTCTTCTTTTTAATTAAAACCTTGAAATCAGCGAAGGAATCCCTCGACAAGGTTAGCCAGACTCTGCAGGAAGTCCAGAAAACCATGGATGAGCTTACTTATGAAGTGAAAACAACGGTCAGACACGCAAATGATATTACCGCAGACGTTCAAAATAAAATTCAGAAGATTGATCCGGTTATCGATTCGGTGAAAAACCTTGGCGACATTATGAATGAATTGACATTGACCGTGAAGCAGGTATCGGTAACCGTAATTGAGAAATACCGCAAATCGCGTGAACTGAAGGAAAAGGCTAAATCTGTTTCTATTGAAAATACTCCGCTTACCCCTGCAGAAGAACGGACCGTGAAATCATATGAAACTGTGAATGCCAAGAAAGCTCCTGGAAAGATCGCAATGGCTCTGAAAGGTGTGGACGCGGCTGCAGCCATTTGGCAGAAATTCCGCCATTAAGCGGCACAGCTGAGAACGCCCGGCCGGCAACGCTAAGCAGCAGAACATGATGAAAGGCGGGATGCTACGATGAATGTTATCCTTCTTTTGCTGAGTCTCCTTTCTCCCTATTTTTCTGCATCTCTGCAGAAGGAGAATGTTTCTGCCGCTTGGCTGTTCCCGCAGCCGCCCGTAGTGCTGTCCTTTGAACACAGTGCGAATACCAATCCTTACATTAGCCGGTTTGATTCTTTAGCTGGGGTGTCGCTCTACATGCCGCTTGAAGAACTGCTGCAGGTTAAGGGCAAGCCGCTCGCGGTGAATCCGGACCCTTGGCAGGGCTGTGAGGAGTACCATTATGCCGATATGTCTGCAGGAATTTGCGAGGGGGCTGTACTATATGTGCATGTCACTCCATATCAGGCAGGACAATACGGCCTGTATCTGAATGGCCGGCGGATTGAACCGCACAAGAATAATCCCGCTGAGGTTCTGGGCATACCTGATTTTGTTGCCGAGGACGGAGATGTGTATATGAGAGGAAGTACCGCACTAAAGATTTACCGTAATTCACAGACAGGTGAATGGGACGGTATTGATTTGTTCGACGGGAATTCTTCCTGAGGCGTTTCATCCAGCTATAAAGATGGTTAATAAAACTCAGTCATCTTTATAGCGTTGCCCTCTTATATCATACAAGGAGCGTGATTTCATGGATTCAATCCGTACGCAGGCTTATGCCAAGCTGCTGGAGAATGGTGTTCAGGCGATAGAAGAAGTGAACCGGCTGCATGACAGCGGCTACACTAGAGATGACATTTACGTGATCAGCCATAATGAAGACCGCGAAAACCGGATTGTGGATGCTGCTGGGACGAATGAAGTCGGATTGCATGAAGAGGGGCTGTTCGGCGTAATTGCCAACATGTTCCGCTCGCGCGGGGATGCGCTCCGTAACAAGATTACTTCACTGGGTTTCAGTGCGGCAGAAGCGGCCTTTTATGAGAAAGAGCTTGATCTGGGCAAGGTTCTTGTGATTGCCAAAAAAAACCTGCACTAATCTGACTGTATTTATATGCAAAGACCTATAGTCCAATAGCGTAACCTCCAGTCCCACTATACGTGGTGGTGCTGGAGGTTACTTTGTTGAATGCGAAAACGAACATTTTTTCCAATATATCGATTTATGGAAACCGGCCGTTTAAATATCGTATGATAGAATGGACTATTTCTGAATTTGACGGTTGTAACATTATTCGTGCGAGGTGAAGAAGATTGAGAATTTTGATCGTAGACGACAATCCTACCAACGTAATCATTATCCGTGAAATTCTAAAAAAAGAGAATTACCGGAATTTTATAACAGCTGCTTCGGCCAAAGAAATGCTCAAACTGCTGGGTATCGGCTCAGGACAGGAAGAGAAGCGTCCCCGGCAGTCGGATATAGATTTGATTCTGCTCGATATGATGATGCCGGAGATGGATGGGATTGAAGCCTGCCGGGTGGTCCAGCAGCATGAGCATTTAAAAGATATACCGATCATCATGGTTACCGCCGTTGGGGATTCCAAAAAATTGGCGGAGGCGCTCGATGCCGGTGCTGTAGATTATGTAACCAAGCCCATTAACAAGGTTGAGCTGATGGCACGTATCCGGCTGGCGCTTCGCTTAAAGCGCGAAAAGGATTGGCATGTGGAGCGGGATCAGCGAATACAGGATGAGCTTAAGCTGGCTGCCCTGGTACAGAATGCGGTTCTCAGTCTTCCGCTGAAGGATGAGGCGTTTGAAGTCCAGGCTATTTACCAGCCTTCATTTGAACTCGCGGGAGACTTGTATGCCTGGTATCCGCTAGGAGATGGGCGGTATGCGGTTATCCTGCTGGATATGATGGGACATGGCATTTCCTCTTCACTGTTCTGCATGTTTCTGGCCTCCGTACTCAAGGATACCGTAACCACCTATGTGCAGCCGGAGAAAGTCATTCAGGAGCTGAACCGGCGGTTTAACCAGCTTTATATTGAGAAGCAGCTGGTGCAGTATTATTTTACTGCAATATATCTTGTTATCGACACCCGGATGAAGCGCATTGACTACGTAAACGCTGGACACCCGCCAGGGCTCTTCTTTGAAGGGGGAGCCGTCAAACCGGTTTTGCTGGAGAGCAACTGTCATCCGGTTGGCTTATTCGACAGTATTGAAATTCAGCCCCAAACTCTGACCTTTGAGGATGAAGGCCATTTGGTGCTCTATACGGACGGATTGCTGGAAATGGCAGAGGGCGGGCAGGAAGAACAGCTCGAATTTATGGTCTCGCATCTGAATAAGGGGCATGAATGGGAGGAGGAGCCGATGCGCGCTGCTTTCTTCAATGAGGATCCCAATCAGGAGCGGGATGATGATAAATGCCTAGTCTGGATATCGCTGAAGAAAGGAACAGATTCGGAATGAAAATAAAGGCAAAACTGCTGATCGGCTTCAGTGCAATGCTGGCCATTATGCTTCTGCTAACCTTCATTGGGTACGATCGGCTCAATTATATGAGCAGCCAATTAGACAGCTTTCAGGACAGGTACAGCAAGGGCCGCTCCTCTTCCGGACTCCGGGGGGAAGTTAACGACATGGCGCGTATTCTGACTACATCCATGCTGAATGCCGATCAGCTTTCTGTCGGTTCCCAGATCAGCGAGATTGAGGCGAAAGCCGCCAAAGCCAAAGAGGAGTTGCAGAATATAAAGGATTCCACGGAAACCGTGGAAGAAATGCAATTGCTGAACCGGATTGAATCCGCTTATACGGCCTATATGACTTATCAGAATAAAGTACTCGATATGCTCTCAGCCGGCTATTTTCAGAATGCGAACGCCTACCGGAATTCGGAAGGGCAGAAGATTCAGGATGAAGTGCTGACCAGCCTGAATGCTCTCTCGGACTACAATGCCTTCAGGATGACTGAAGAGAACAACAAGGCACAGGCAGCGTATGAAAGATCTATTCAAATGGTGACCTTAATTATGATTGTGGGGCTGCTGCTGGGGCTTGGAGTCGTTCTGTGGGTGATTCCGAGTATTACACGCGGCCTTAATGTCGTTTCCATGATGATTAAGAGCTTCGGCAATGGCAAAATGAAGGCTATCCGCCGGATCAGGGTTACCTCCAAGGATGAAATCGGGGAAGTTGCCCGGGTGTTTCAGGACATGGCCGGGAACCTTGAACAGAAACAGGAGCTGGAAAAGGCATATGCCCAGGCGCAAAGTGATCAGGCCTGGCTGAATGCGAATATTGCCCGGGTGACGGAGCTGCTGCGTGGAGTCAACTCGCTGGAGCAGGTGTCGCAGACCTTCATCAGTGAGTTCACACCTGTGCTTGGGGCCATATACGGGGCAATCTATCTGAAGGATCATAGTAATCCGGATCTGCTCTCCGGCAGTGCGTATTATGCGGATGAAGCGGGCAGAAAGCCCAAAGAAAGCTTCGAAATGGGTCAAGGGCTTGTTGGGCAAAGCGCGCTGGACAAAACGCCGATCAAGCTTTCAGAGGCTCCGGAGGACTACATTTCGGTTACCTCTGGATTTGGAGGCTCACACCCGAACCATATCCTGATTTATCCGGTACTTTTTGAAGATGAGGTGATGGGGGTTGTAGAATTTGCTTCCTTCACGCCGTTCGGCACCCTGCAGAATGAATTGCTGCATCAGCTTGCAGGCAGCCTGGGTGTGATTCTGAATAATATTAACCGGCGGCTTGTGGTGGAAGAACTGCTGCGGGAATCCCAGGCGCTTACAGAAGAACTGCAGTGCCAGTCGGAGGAGCTCCAGACACAGCAGGAAGAGCTCCGCCGCTCCAATGAAAATCTGGAGGAGCAGACGGATGCGCTTAGACGTTCCGAAGACTTGCTGCAGCGGCAGCAGGAGGAACTGGAGCATTACAACACTGAGCTGGTTGCCAAGACCCGTGCCCTGGAGGATCAGGTGCAGGAGATCGAGGAGAAGAAGGATGAAATCGAGCATGCCCGGGGCCAGTTGGAGAAGCAGGCCATGCAGCTTGCCGTGACCAGCAAATATAAATCCGAGTTTCTGGCCAATATGTCACATGAGCTGCGTACTCCACTGAACAGTCTGCTGATTCTGTCCCAATTGCTTACAGAGAACAAGGAAGGGAATCTGACAGAGAAGCAAGTGGAATTCGCGCATACGATCTATATGGCCGGTGCGGACCTGCTGAAAATGATCGATGAGATTCTCGATCTGTCCAAGGTCGATGCCGGCAAAATGGAATTGAATTATGAAGAAATACCGCTGACCGAACTGAAAACCTTTGTGAAGCAGAATTTTGCACCGCAGGCTGCCAAGAAAGGCTTGTCTTTGCGCCTCTTATTCGACGAGCCGCTGCCGGATACGATCTACACAGACAGTCACCGCCTGAAACAAATTCTGCGGAATCTGCTGTCCAACGCCTTCAAATTTACGAGTGAGGGCTTTGTGGAATTTTCGGTGAGTGCCCCGGAAAAGGAACATCTGCCTTCCTTCCTGCCGCATGAGTTCGATTATATCGCGCTTTCCGTGAAGGACAGCGGGATTGGTATTCCTGCGGATAAGACGGATATTGTCTTTGAAGCTTTCCAGCAGGTAGACGGAACAACCAGCCGCAAATACGGCGGTACAGGACTGGGGCTGTCCATCAGCCGGGAGCTTGCCCGGCTGATGGGGGGAGCCATTGGACTGGATTCACGTGAAGGACAAGGCAGCATTTTCACCTTGTACCTGCCGGTTAAAGGCCATTACAGTCTGCTTCCAGGTACGGTCCAGGCCGCAGCTTCCCAAGAGGCGTACGTTATGCCCGATTATGGAAGGGAACTGAGGGAGGAAAATACCCGGGAAGCTTCGTCTGAACCGCCGGAACCTGTAGTTATGGAGGATGACCGGGGGAACTTGTCATCCGAGGATAAGGTTCTTTTGATTATTGAAGATGATGAGAAGTTCGCCAAGATTCTGCTTGATATGGCCCGGGGCCGGGGCTTCAAAGGTCTGGTGGCCCTCCAGGGTGACATGGGTCTGAATATGGCCACAACGTATCTGCCGGACGCCATTATCCTTGATATCCAGCTGCCGGTTATGGATGGCTGGTCGATTCTCCGGGAGCTCAAAGGCTCCTCGCAGACCCGGCATATTCCTGTTCATGTCATTTCTGTAAATGATGAAGTGAAGCAGGGATTGATGATGGGGGCAATGGCTTACTTAAGAAAGCCGTCCACCAGAGAGGCGTTGGACCGGGCATTTTCACAGATTGAAAACTATACAGCCAGCACGCTGAAGCATCTGCTGATTGTAGAGGATGATGATATCCAGCGCCGCTCCATTATGGAGCTGATCGGACATGATGATGTGGCCATCACCGCAGTCTCCACCGGCCAGGAGGCTCTGGAGGAGCTGCGCAAGCAAAGGTACGACTGTATGGTTCTCGATCTGATGCTGGACGATATGACCGGTTTCGAGCTGCTGGATCAGATCCGTGATGATGAAGAACTGAATGATCTGCCGATTATTATCTATACCGGCAAGGAACTGGACAGCAAGGAAGAGACCAAGCTGCGAAAATATGCAGAATCGATTATCATTAAGGATGTGCGTTCACCGGAGAGGCTGCTGGATGAAACCACATTGTTCCTGCATCGTGTGGAAGCCAATCTGCCTGAGGACAAGCGTAAAATCCTGCAAAAGCTGCACAATAAAGAAGAACTCTTTGACGGCAAGAAAATACTGCTGGTCGATGACGATATCCGCAACGTCTTTGCCCTCTCCAGCGTGCTCGAAGGATACCATATGGAAGTGAAATTTGCGGAGAACGGACGTGAGGCGCTGGATATGCTGGTAGAGCAGGAGGATTATGATCTGGTGCTGATGGACATGATGATGCCGGAAATGGACGGATATGAGGCCATGCGCCGGATCAGACAGATGCCGCGGTATCAGAAATTGCCGATTATTGCCCTAACGGCCAAGGCGATGAAAGAGGACAGGGCCAAGTGTATTGAAGCTGGCGCCTCCGATTATATGAAGAAACCTATCAGTACTGAACAGCTTCTTTCGCTAATGCGTGTGTGGTTGTATTCGTAAGCCTGCATTTGGGGTAATAGGATTACAGTATTAAATAATAACCACCGGTCCGGAAATACAGCAGGTGCAAGGGAGCCTTGATAACAATGACAGCGATGGAACGCGGGTATGAAGATCAGTCTGCGCAGACCGCCACCAGACAGGAGCTTGAGCAGATCGAAATAGAACTGCTTCTCAGCGGTGTACACCGCTTTTATGGATATGATTTCAGGAACTATGCGCTGCCCTCCTTGAAGCGGCGTATCTGGCATCATGTACATGCGGAGAATGTGGGTACTATATCCGCACTGCAGGAGAAGGTACTGCATGACCGGGCCTGCTTTGAACGGTTTGTATACAGCTTGTCCATTCCTGTGACGGAGATGTTTCGGGACCCCGGACTTTTCCTGACCTTTCGCCAGAAGGTAATCCCGCTGCTTCGGACTTACCCCTATATCCGGATCTGGCATGCCGGATGCTCCACCGGGGAAGAGGTGTATTCCATGGCCATCCTGCTGCATGAGGAAGGGCTGTACGACAAGGCGCGCATTTATGCTACAGATATGAACGCACGCTCGCTGCAGCAGGCCAAGGAAGGCGTATACGAGATCAGCAAGATGAAGCAGTATACCAAGAATTACATGGAAGCGGGCGGAACCCGCGCGTTCTCCGAGTACTATACAGCGAAGTATAACTCCGTAATTTTGCAGCCTTATCTGCGCAAGAATATTATTTTTGCAGAGCATAATTTGGCGACAGATACATCGTTTAATGAATTCAATGTTATTTTCTGCCGGAATGTCATGATTTATTTCAACGACGAACTCAGGGATCATGTGCACGGTTTGTTCCATGAGAGCCTAAGCCGTTTTGGAATCCTGGTGCTCGGTTCCAAGGAATCAATTCATTTTACCAGGTATAGCGGCAGCTACGAGCCCCTGGACAGAGTGGAAAAAATATACCGCAAGAATAAATAGCGGGTTAGGAGGGGCCAATGGGGGTTCAAGAACCGATTCATATACTGCTTGTCGATGACCGTCCTGAGAATCTGCTGGCACTGGAAGCAGTGCTTGAAAGCCAGCATTATAAGCTTGTCAAAGCCAATTCCGGTGAAGAAGCGCTGCGGTGTCTGTTAAGACATGAATTTGCAGTGATTGTACTGGACGTACAGATGCCGGGTATGGATGGAATTGAAACCGCCAAATTGATCAAAGCCAGAGAGAAGACGAAGGATATTCCGATTATCTTTATCTCAGCCAACAGCAAAGAGGCGGAGCATTTGTTTGCGGGTTATTCTGCTGGTGCTATTGATTATATGGTCAAGCCCTTCATTCCCCAGATTCTGAAATCCAAAATTGAAGGCTTCGTCGATATGTACCTTACTACCAAGAAACATCAGATGCAGACTATGCTTTTGCAGCAAAAGACACAGGAGCTGGAAAGAATAAATGGAGAGCTGACCAAGGCCAAGGAAGAAGCGGAGATTGCCGCCAAAGCCAAGACGGAATTCCTGGCTATGATGAGCCATGAGATCCGCACGCCGATGAATGGTGTAGTGGGCATGATCGACCTGCTCATGGAGACGGAGCTTGCTCCTGAGCAGAAAGAGTATACGGAAATTATCCGTAAAAGTGCTGATACCCTAATTACCGTCATTAACGATATTCTTGATTTCACCAAAATGGAATCAGGCAAAATGGAAATGGAAGAGCAGTTGTTTGAGCTGCAGACCACCATTCAGGAAGTGTTTAGCTTATTTTCTGCAGAAGCGGGCAAAAAAAATCTTGAGCTGGCCTATTTCGTTGACCAGAAGCTGCCTAGGCTGATCTATGGGGATATGGCCCGTTTGCGCCAGGTATTAATTAATCTGGTGGCTAATGCGGTTAAGTTTACGAACCAAGGCGGGGTTTATCTTGTTGCTTCCCGTGTGCCTTCAGAAGATAATAAATTGACAGTCGAGTTCACCATAAAGGATACGGGCATTGGAATCTCTCCGGAGAAATGTGACCGGCTGTTCCAGCCATTTTCGCAGCTGGACTCCTCCATGACCCGCAAATATGGTGGAACAGGTCTGGGATTGGCCATTTGCAAATCGCTGGTGGGAATGATGGGCGGTGAAATCCGTGTGGAGTCCATGGAAGAGAAAGGTGCGACTTTTGTTTTTACGATTAAGACCACCGTTCCTGATGACGAGTTCGGCAGAAGCTTTCAGGAGGAAGAACGTCCTGACACTGTTTCCGGTCATAAATGGCGTAGAAAGGTCCTTGTAGTAGATGATCATCCGATCAATCAGCGTCTGATGGTCAGCATGCTGGACAAGCTGGGGTATGACTCCACAGTGGCAGAGGACGGGCTCCAGGCGGTGGAGCTGTCCCTTCATGAGGATTATGATTTTATTTTTATGGACCTGCAGATGCCGGTGATGGATGGATTGACGGCCACTTCCCAAATTAGACAAGGTTCAGGCCATAATGCGACCAAAGCCGTTATTATCGCGATGACGGCGAACGTAATGGAAGGGGTTCAGAACCGCTGCTCCGCCGTAGGCATGGACGGGTACATCAGCAAGCCTCTGAAGATGAGCAGTGTGAAGCAAATTATTTCACGTTATGCGACTGAAGATAACCTGGCAGCGCAGCGGAGCACCTCTCTTTTTAAAGGCATAATCCAATAAGTACCAGTGTGTCAATGTCGTGCTTTTTGTTTCAAGGATATAGCTTTAGGGTTATTGGTAAAGAAAACATTTATCAGGAGAGATTGTCTATGAATACAAATAAAAGCGAAAAGTTCCACACAAGAACAGAAACTGAAGGCAATGTATGCACGGTTTATTTAATCGGAGAGCTCGATTTGTCGGTTGCTCCCGATTTTCGTCTGGTTATGGAACCACTCGTAGGGGACACAGGGCTCGATCTGGTAATTAATCTGAAGGAACTGAGATATATCGACAGCACAGGGATTGGCATTCTGCTCTCGATTCTCAAAGCAAGACATGGAATGGATGTTAAGTTCTCGGTTGAAGAAGTCCCGCCGCAAATACAGAAGTTATTTGATATGACAGGTATCTCCAAGTTTTTTGCCCCCCAAGAGAATTCCCACTAGGAAAGGATCGAACTAAGGATGAGTGATGACGTGCAAAAAGTAGTTCTTCAGTTACCCGCCAGCGCAGAATATGTCGATATCGTCAGACTGAATTTATATGGCATTGCCTCCAAAATGGGCTTCACTTATGAAGACATTGAGGATATGAAAGTAGCTGTATCGGAAGCCTGTAACAACTCTGTACTCTACGCCTACGGACAGGAAGACGGTGTGGTTGATGTAATCTTTGAAGTTGGAACACGAGCCTTGTCCATCACAGTCAAAGATGAGGGGGAGAGCTTTGACGGTATGGATGCGTCCGAAGAACGCATGACGCTGCATGACAAGGAGCTGAATGATGTTCAGGTAGGCGGGCTGGGATTTTACCTAATGCAAGCGCTCATGGATGACGTTAGCGTTGTGAGCGAAGCAGGGAGAGGGACAGTCGTAACCCTGACCAAACGGCTTAATTTCAGCGAGGAGAAGGTATGAACGAAAAAGTGACTCCCCCTGAGTCCATGAACGAAGCGGTAAGTCTGATCTGGGAGTACCAGCAGACCAAAGATAATGAAATTGCAACAGTTTTGATCCGGAAATATGAACCGATGGTGAAGATGGCTGCCGGGAAGATTGCCCGCAACCGTCCTGACCTTTATGAAGATCTGTATCAGGTAGGCCAAATGGCACTGATCCGGCTGCTGCAGCAATATGACATCAGTCTGGGAATTCCGTTTGAGCCTTATGCCATGAAAAGCATGATCGGGCATATGAAGAATTTTCTGCGCGACAAATCCTGGTACATACAGGTTCCTAGAAGGATCAAAGAGAAGGGGGCCCTTGTTCAGCAGGCCATTGATGAGCTAACCATCAGATTGGAACGTTCTCCTGCAGTAGAGGAAATTGCCCATTATCTTGATCTTACCGTGGAAGAAACCGTCGAGGTGCTGGCCGGAAGAGAGTGCTACCATTACGTATCCCTGGATTCCCCGCTCTCTCAAGAGGAGACAGGTGCTACCCTTGGTGAGCTTATCAGCTCTGAAGCCAATGATTATGAGACCGTAGAGAAGCGGATGGATTTGCAGCAGGCGCTGGGACAGCTCAAAGAACAGGAGCAGCAGGTGCTGCTGCTGGCTTTCCAGGATGGCCAATCGCAGCGTGCGATTGCCCAGAAGCTTGGGGTGTCGCAAATGAGCGTATCGCGGATTCAGAAACGGGCTACAGAAAAGCTGAAGCAGATTATGGCGAATTCATCCTATTAATATAGATAAGTGTTTATAAGCCTTTATAAGTCTTGTAACCAAAAGGACATGCCCTCCCCGGCTGGGGATAGGGCATGTCCTTTTGGTTTGGGTGCAGAAAATGAATCAGCTATTGGCATCAATATATTTCTTGATTTCTCCAAGATATTCTCCGATCACCGGCACATTCAGGAACAGGCTGAGAATATAGCCCAGTAAGCCGAGAATCACAAAGGTGCCAAGCGATAATCCCAGACCACGGGATATGCCGGCCATGAGATTGGTAATAATCCGTTTTTTGGGGTTGGTATAGTTTTCAAGGATATCCTTGAATTCCGATTTTTCCAGTGAATCCGCAATTTTATCAAGCCGGGCATTCAACCGTTTGACCTCATGCCTCAGCTCGAAGGGATGCTCCTCCACTTCGTATCTTTTCGTGTTGCTGCCCGCATCTCCCATAAGGCGTACCTGCTTTCTTTAGCCCGTAACCGGACTTTGATAAGGAAATAAAGCCTCATTCGTCAAGAAGAAGCAACCTGTCACATAACAACAGCCAGCTGCTAGTGAGCTGGCTGTTCCTTAAATTAGATCAAGCCCTGGATCACCGCAGTTTAGTAAGAGGATTTATAAGAGGCTTTAACTTCCTCTTTGGCATCATTTGCAGTATCCGCTATATCCTTGGAAGAAGCGGAGGCTTCTTCGGCAACATCTTTGGAAGCGTCTTTTACATCAGAGGCAACATCAGCCGATGCGCTCCCCACCGTATCCCCGATTTTTTTACCGGTTTCCGATAAAGTAGCGGCAATTTGCTGTTTGCTGTCATTCACTGTAGTGAAAATATCCGAAGCTTTGGCCGACACAGTGCTGGCAAGGTCCGTAGCCTTTTCTCCAACAGCAGCAGCAATCGATTTGGTTTTATCCGTTACGACACCGGCGACCTCTTTGGTTTTGTCTGTAGCAGACGAGAATTTTTCAGACAAGTCACTGCGCATTTCACGGCCCGGCTTCGGAGCGAACAGCAATGCTGCAGCAGCACCAATCAAACCTCCGATAAAAATTCCTTTGAAAAATGTATTTCCGCTCTCTACCGGATATTCCGTTTCTGCTTTATTCATTACCAATCACTCCTCATTAGATTATTGTATCAGGGTGGCCTGAAGGTTCTTACTTCGTATATAAACGTGGGCGTATGGCCTGAAACAGCAAAGAAGCGTGGGAAAGATTGCCGGAGGATAAGGAAGCATACGTGAAATTTAATTGTATTGTATTGTTGAAACCGGGATATTTGAGCCTTTACAAACCGCCTGAAATGAAATGTCTTTCTTTAAATCCCGCGCAGAATCACATGCCCGTAGGCGGGCAGATGGAGGTGTCCCGATTCCCCGGCGTCTGTCTGCTGCAGGTGCTCCAGGTTTAGCCAGACCCTCTCTGAAGTAAGCTGTGAAATTTGGGCGTCCATGGGAAGTTCGGCATTGTTCATCATGATCAGGAACCGGCCGTGCTCATCCCACCGTTCATACGCAAGCACCGCAGGGTGCTCAGGCAGCTCCAGAAACTTAATTCCGCTGCCGCGTAAGGCGGAGTGCGATTTGCGCAGATTAATGGCCCAGCGGTAATACTCAAGTAGGCCTTGATTCTGTTTCAGCGGGTCCCATTCCATGCATTTCCGGTTGTAGGGATCATACTCCCCTTCCATGCCGATTTCATCCCCGTAATAAATACAAGGGGTGCCTGGAAAGGTCATCAGGAACAGGAAGGCCAGCTTCAGACGCCGGATATCCCCGCCGCACAGGGTCAGGAAACGTACTGTATCGTGGCTGTCCAGCAAATTAAAGGAGGCTTCCGTAACCTGCTGCGGATAATTGGCCAGTAAAGTTCCGACCGACCGCGAGAACTGACTGGCATCCGTATGCCCGCGGGCAAAAAAGTTCAGCAGCAGGTTCAGCAGCGGATAATTCATCACGGCATCGAATTGATCGCCAATTAGCCAGGGCAAGGCATCATACATAATTTCTCCAACAAGATAGACGTCGGGATTTATCCGTTTGACCATATTGCGGAATTCGCGCCAGAATTGATGAGAAACCTCATTGGCGACATCCAGGCGCCATCCGTCTACACCAATTTCCTGAATCCAATATCGGCCGGCATTGAGCAGGTATTCCTTTACTTCGGGATTCGCTGTGTTGAGTTTGGGCATAATCGGCTCAAAGGCGAAGGTGTCATAGGTAGGAATTCCTTCGTTTACTTGAGGGGGCCACTCCCTTACATGAAACCAGCCGGCATAGCGTGAAGCACGCCCATTGACCAACAGATCCTTAAAAGGCGGAAAGGTATGGCCGCAGTGGTTAAAGACGCCATCCAGCAAAACACGGATTCCCTTTGCGTGGCAGCTATCCACAAGTTCTTTCAGCAGCTTATTGGTTCCGAAATGGGGGTCGATCCGTAAATAATCCGCAGTGTCGTATTTGTGGTTGGTAGTTGCTGCAAAGAGTGGGGTGAAATAAATGGCATTGATGCCGAGTGCGCACAGGTAGTCCAAATGCTCCAGCACACCTTGCAGATCTCCGCCAAAAAAATTGGTTGGGCTCGGTATGCCACCCCATTCCAGTACGCCATCCGGGTCATTGGAGGAATCTCCATTCGCGAAGCGTTCCGGGAAAATCTGATAAAAAACAGCGTCCTTCACCCATGACGGCGGCTGATGTACATCTTCAGCACTCAGAACCGGAAAGTCAAACAAGCCCTCATAGATCACGGCAGGAGGATGCTCAAAAAAACCTTTTTCCAGGAAATAGAGGGTCTGTGCCCCTTTGTTCAGCGCAAAATAATAAGCCAGCCGCCGGAAGGGGGGCTGCACGGCTGCCTGCCAGTAATCGAATAAATTATCGCAGGACAGATGTTCCATTGGTATAACGGCATGTGTCCTGTCCCAGCGATATTTGTCCCCGCAAATCAAATCCACCCGTGAGACATCGTCCCGTTTTGTCCGGAGGCGAATATGGAGTGTAGTCTTGTCATAGGCATAGGACCAGTTCTGGCCCATTCGGTGGTAAACGCTTTCCAGATGAATCATTCCTTCAGCATCCTTTCGCGGCAGTGAAACGCAAAAAAGGGCCAACCTCACCATTGTGGAGGTTGAACCCTTGCGGTTTCATTGCCTTTAAATTTCCTGCATCATATCATATGGTTTCTGGTTCTGGCAAGCGATAATGTTACTGGAGTGAAGTGATGAGATATGAAGAGATACTTAGAGAATATTCGAATACGGAAGGAAACAGCAGGTAAGCTGATATAAAAGGAATATTTTTCAATATAAAACGCTTGCATTGGATTTTGGGTTTATTATAAAATGATGGCGAACAAACTTGGGTCTCTGTAAACACATTAAATTAAAGGCACTGTTACCTGTGAAGGTACAACCTCGGCACTTTGTGCAACGGGGGTTGTGCCTTTTTTATTTGCCTGAATTTGATGAGAGACAGGTTTGATTACTGTGTAAACGAAGGGGAGATGAGTGAATGAAGAGAAGTAGGTATTCCAAAATGAAAGCGGTATCAACGGTTCTGTCCTTATGTATGCTGCTGGTCTTGACGGCCACGGCTTGCAGCTCAAACAACCCAAGTAACACCTCCGTCCCGAACGCGGGGAACAACCAGCCTGCCGGAACTTCTGCTCCAGAGAATGCCGCTGATCCGAAAATGGAGCCGGAGCAAGGGGCAAAGCTGATGGTTTGGGAGGCCAAGGAGCAGCTTGAGTACATGAAGGTAGTCGCCGCTGATTTTGAAAAAAAATATGGAGTTCCCGTCACGGTTGAGGAATTGGCTGGCGGTGATCAGGGAAGCAGGCTGGCTACGGACGGCCCATCCAAACTTGCCGCCGATGTGCTGACCCTTCCGCATGACCAGATCAGCCAGGCCGTCAAAGCCGGACTGCTGCTGCCCAATGATGTGTTTGAGGAGGAGACAAAAGCAAGCATGGTGGAAACGGCGCTGCAGGCATCATCCTATGATGGAGTTCTGTACGGTTATCCCAAGTCGGTAGAGACTTATGCGCTGTTTTACAATAAGGACCTGATTCCCGAGGCCCCGAAGACCTGGGACGATATCATAGCTTTTGCCAATACGTACAATAACCCGAAAGAAAACAAATTTGCAGTCATGTGGGAATTTGTCGGGTATTATTCGTATCCGTTTATCGGCAGCTTCGGCGGCTATATTTTCGGCGATGGCAACAGCAATCCGCAGGATATCGGCTTGAATAATGAAGGTACAATCAAGGGGTTCACCTTTCTCCAGAGCCTGAAAAAAATCTTGCCGCTGAATGCCGGGGATGTCACCTTTGACGTGAAAACCCAGCTGTTCCAGGAAGGGAAACTTGCAATGAACATTGACGGCCCGTGGTCCACAGGGACGTTCAAGGATCATGTCAACCTTGGTGTGGTACCGCTTCCCAAGGGGCCGGACGGAGAGGATATGATATCTTTCTCTGGCGTCAAATCCTATTATGTCAACTCATATACCGCTTATCCCGTTGCTGCCCGGCTATTCGCACATTTTGCCAGCAGTGTGGAAAATCAGCTACAAAACTATAAAATGACCGGAGCGATCCCTGCAAGCATTGAAGCCGGAGAATCGCCGGAAATCAAAAATGATCCGATTACCCTTGGGTTCTTTGAGCAGTTCCAGCACTCTGTGGCGATGCCTTCGATATCGGAAGTTAACGCCGTATGGGAACCGTTGAAGGCTGCATTTGTGTCTTTGTGGAATGATCCGAAGCTTGATGTCAAGCAGACGCTGGATCAGACGGTTAAGACAATTCAATCCGATCTGGAGTCGAAATAAAGGACAGGTGGTTTGAATGATGCCAAAAAAAACAGGCGCAGCGGTGCTTTCAGCCGTAATTCCGGGTCTGGGCCAGATGTACAACCGGCAGTGGGTGAAGGGGCTTGCCTTCCTGTTGACAGGCGTGGCCTGGTTCTATTTCCTGACCCATGGGCTGACCCGTCACTTGAGCGGTCTGATTACACTAGGCGAGCTGCCAAGCCGGATGGTTAAGGTAGGCAGGCTGACCCGGATGGTGGAGGGCGACCACTCCATTTTTATGATGATTAACGGTCTGATGGCATTGCTCGCACTGCTTTTTTACTGCGGATTTTATCTGCTGAATATCAGAGATGCATTTATGGTGGGAGCTGCGCGGGCGAAGCAGGAGCACATCCGGTCCTTTGGCCAATCGCTTAAGTACATGGGCCGCAGGCATTTTGCGTACCTTGTGCTTGCAATCCCTTTGGTGGCTGTAGTTTTCCTGACCATCCTGCCGCTTGTGTTCTCGGTGCTCCTGGCCTTTACCAACTATGCGGACCCGATTCTGCCGCCGGCCAATCTTGTAGACTGGGTAGGCTTCGGCAACTTCAGCAAAATGCTGAGTCTGGATGTATGGAGCACTACTTTTGGCGGTATCCTTGCATGGACCTTGTGCTGGGCGGTTATTGCCACCGCGACGACTTACATTGGAGGAGTCCTTGTCGCTGTGCTCATTCACCAGCCGCGCGTCCGCTTTAAAAAGCTGTGGCGCACACTGCTGATCGTGCCCTTTGCCATTCCCAATATGATCTCGCTGCTCGTGATGCGCAATATGTTCAACAACCAGTTCGGGCCGGTCAACAAATATCTGGGGGTCATTGGGCTGAACGGCCTGCCTTGGCTGACAGACCCGTTCTGGGCTAAAGTTACCGTTATACTTGCGAACATGTGGATTGGCATTCCGGTGACGATGATTCTTGCTTTTGGTGTGCTGACGACCATACCGCGGGACTTGTATGAGGCAGCTGAGGTGGACGGTGCCGGATCGGCACATAAGTTCCGGATGATTACATTACCCATGGTGCTTTTTGCAACCGCCCCCATACTTATTATGCAATTCGCCGGCAATATCAACAGTTTTAATGTCATCTATCTCATGACCAACGGAGAGCCGGTCAATCCTCATTACCAATATGCGGGCGACACCGATCTGCTCGTAACCTGGCTGTATAAATTGGCGCTGAATCAATCACAGTACAGCTTTGCTTCCGTTATCGGAATTGTCATCTTCCTGCTGGTCGCGACCTTGTCCATCTGGAGCTACCGCCGGACACGATCCTACAAAGAGGAGGATATGATCGCATGAACCGGAAACCGGAGGAGGCCGTAAAAACGGTTGGCAGCTATACCATGTTGATCCTGCTCAGCTCCATCAGCCTGTTCCCCGCCTTTTGGATTGTGATGTCCTCATTCAAGACGGGAAACAGCCTGTTCAGCGACACCCTGATTCCGCGGAACCTGACCCTGGTTCATTACCAGGATCTGTTTGAGCAGACCCAATATCTGCTGTGGTTCCAGAACACGCTTAAAGTTGCGGTGCTTTCGACACTGCTCGGCACCTCACTTTTGCTGCTGTCCTCTTACGCTATATCCCGGTATCGTTTTGCAGGCAGAAAAAGCATGCTGACTGCGCTTTTGGTTCTGCAAATGTTCCCGGGGTTCATGGCCATGATTGCCATTTACGTGCTGCTGAACACGCTGGGGCTGCTGAATTCCCACTGGGCCCTTGTGCTTGTATACAGCAGCGGCTCCGTGATTACGAACGTTTTTGTAGCGAAAGGGTTCTTTGACACTATCCCCAAAAGCCTGGAAGACGCCGCGCGGATGGACGGGGCAAGCCATATGAAAGTGTTCCTTTCCATTATGATTCCTCTGTCGAAGCCAATGCTTACCTATGCCAGTCTGATGATCTTTAACGGCTGCTTCGTGGATTTTATATTCGCTGACCTTGTGCTGCGTACAGAGGAGAAGAGGACCCTTGCCGTTGGCCTGTTCCGCATGGTGAATCAGAGCAATTCGACTGAATTCACCCAGTTTGCCGCAGGCGCGGTGCTGGTTGCCCTCCCGGTAACCCTGCTGTTTATTTTTCTCCAGCGGTTCCTGATTGAAGGCCTGACCGCAGGCGCGACGAAAGGCTGATTGGGGGCAGGCGGATAGACGGCATAAATCAATAATTGGCCACCTTGCGGGAATCTGCAGTTCCATCCACAGTTCCCGCAGGTGGTTTTTTGCAGATGGAACTATTTAGTAAATAATGCTGATTGACCTGGAAGGGATGCGGGTAAGAAATACATAATTACAGCACCTGTGACAACAATCAATTGAGAAGCGGCCATACCTTGCAGTAAGGATAAGGTTCCTACATCATTGGAGGTGCACACGATTATGATCAAAGTAATTACATCAGCAGAGCGCCATACTTCGAATAGAGAATGGATACACAGTGAGTTCAGCTTTTCTTTTGCCGATTATGATGATCCAAGCAATGCGCACTTTGGGGCTTTGCTTGCCCATAACGACAATGAACTCAGGCCGGGGCAAGGCATGCATGAACATCCGCATCATGATCTGGAGATTATTACTTATGTAGTTTCCGGGGTGCTGAAGCATCAGGATGATCTCGGCAATCATGCCGACCTGCAAGGAGGAAGTATTCAGGTCATGAGCGCAGGGACGGGAATCAGCCATTCGGAGACGAACCCGTCAGACAGCGATAATGTGCGTTTTCTGCAAATATGGCTGCTCCCGGATCACCCGGGGCGGCAGCCCAAATGGGATGCGAAGTTCTATCCTGTAGAGCACAAGACCAATATCCTCCTGCCTGTAGCTTCAGGAAAAGGGGAAGAGGGCGCGCTTGAGATCAATGAGAATGTAACCATCTACCTGTCTTCTCTGGAGACGGGCCGGGAGCTGGCATACCAACAGCGTGAAGACAGGCGGACGCACATCTATCTCGTCACCGGCAATCTGGAGATTGCCTGCTCGGATGGAGTATTTCAGCTCCAGCCGGGTGATGCGGTCCGCATCCGCAAGAGCTGCGATCTGAATCTTAAAGGAACAGGCAGCAGCAACGCCGAGCTCGTAT
>RCUU01000178.1_pt1 | contig 36840 bp, 34 predicted proteins | sample 2166211 | NCBI WGS metagenome assembly RCUU01 (sample SAMN09932620, study PRJNA488358) | compost metagenome | feature: garden; material: soil; isolation source: compost soil in phenylacetic acid-enriched culture | place: Germany: Experimental Botanical Garden Goettingen | collected 2016-01-27
CGACGCTCCCGATCCGCTTCAAGCCGATCAAGCGCCTCCCGGGCCGTATCATCTGCAAGGCGAAATGTACCATAATGCATCGGAATCATTACTTTGGCGTTCACATCAACAAACCCCTGAAGAGCCTCTTCTGGTGTCGTATGCTGGCTGGTCATAAACCACTCGGGTTCATAGGCTCCGATTGGCATAAGGGCGACATCAATATCGTATTTCTTGCCGATATCTGCAAATCCCCGAAAATACCCGCTATCTCCTGCAAAGTAAACGACCTGATGATGCTGATCATCATTAACCTCCGCCGCTTCTAATACATAACCGCCCCAATGAGAGGTATTCATATCAAACGGTGTCCGTCTCGTCCAATGCTGTGTAGGCACAAATGAAATTTTCACATTACCTACCTGAAGATCATCCCACCATTTGAGCTCATACGTACGTTTGAAGCCTTTGCGTATCATTTTACGCCCAAGTCCTGCAGGTACGATAATTCTTGTATCTGCGCCATAAAGCTTGCGTATTGAAGCCATATGCATATGGTCATAGTGGGAATGTGAAATGAGAATAATGTCAACATTCGGAATGTCTCCAATAGCCATACCCGGAGTTCCTAAGCGGCGCTGAAATCCCATCCGCATCGCCCACACGGGATCTGTAACAATATTTATCCCTTCATATTGAATAAAAAAAGTAGAATGACCTATCCAGGTTATCGACAATTCTTTACGATTTTGCGACAAAAAATCAAGCTGAGGGGGCAGGTTAGGAATAATATAGGAATAATCCTTCTTTTTTCTTCTTCTCTCTTCCCTCCACTGCCTAAACTGCTTCAACGATCGATCTGTCGTTACATTATCCAGGTTGTTGTAGCGTGTTTTTGGCATTGCTGAGGTTACCTCCTTCCAAATCCCGTTAACAATTTCATTTTAAAACAACATACAGCCATATCCAAATTTTTATCCAATTAGTCTAGTCGGCTGGATCACGGTATATGCTCGCATATACAAATAAAAACAGAACCGTTGCCACAATAACAATCTGCGGCGCCACCATAATAAGAAATTTTTCCATCCCTTCCATCCTGCTCACCCCTTCTTCGGCGAATGCCCGCGTACATATTTAGCATCAAACAGAAACAACCGCATCAACAATATGAGCGAAGGAATTAAAATGACCAGACCGGCAATAAAGGCAATAATAAGCGCTATAGCCATCGTTTCATTCGTAAAGCTCTCATAAATGCTGATCTGCTTATACAAAATGTACGGAAGATGAGATCGCCCGTATCCGTACCAAGCAAATGCAAATTGCAGGATAACGAAAATGAAGGACCAGCCCAGATTCACTTGCTTCCACACAAAATATACCGCTACAAGAAAACAAATAAGTGAGGCTATAAACATCCAAGACATATTTAACATATTCTCGAAATGCTCCGGATTCTGCCGATTGATTTGAAAAAAGGCAAACACACAGGCTAAAATCGTCGGACCGCTCCACGCCAAAGCATACTTGCGAAGCAACTGGAATGATTCCGGATCTCCAGCTCTTTTTGCGTAATAAGTCAAAAACATCGCCGAGATATACAAAACGGACACCAGCGCCAGAATGATAACTGACCATGTATACGGGTTGCTGAAAAACTGAAGCCAGTCCAGCCTTACCTTGCCATTCTGCTCCACAATGATTCCACCCTCGGATAGCGCCAAAATAGTCGATAGTGCAGCAGGGATTAACAATCCGGTCGCCCCGTAAATCCCCATATAAATTTTGTTATTCTCCTTGCTGCTTCCATATGTGTTGTATGCGTAATATGCTCCCCGAAGCGCCAGCAGGACGATTGCAAGGCTTCCCGGAACAAGCAGGGCAGTACCGTAGAAATACGCTGAATCGGGAAAAAAACCAACCAGACCTACGACGAAAAAAATCAAGAATACATTGGTGACTTCCCACACCGGGGTCAAGTATCGCTGGATAATGATATGGACTTTATTTTCACGACTCGTAATAACCGCTGTATAGTAGCTGAAAAAACCCGCCCCGAAATCAACAGCTCCGATGATTAAATAACCGAACAAAAACGTCCACAGTATCGTAATTCCTACGACCTCATAGCTCACAGCCTTTTCCCTCCTTCCACACGAATTCCAAGCTCCCTCATCTCATCAATAACATCTCTGTTACGGAACAGCTTGGCTAGTACACCTACACATGAAAAACACAATACGATATACAGCACGAGAAACAAGATCAGCATGTAACCTACTGTATTTTGCGTTGTTGCGGCGTGGGATACCTTCATATAACCCCGAACAATCCACGGCTGCCGTCCAAACTCGGCATACAGCCATCCTAATTCTGTTGCGACCATAGCTAGCGGTCCCAGCAGCACCAGACATATCAGCAGCCATTTCGGATATCCCTTTTTACTGTCTCTTCTTCGAGGCAGCCTGTGTCTAAACATGTACAGTATTGGAATGACAACTAGCAGACCGCCGATGGTCACCATCGCGTCAAACAAGTAGTGAATTTTTAACGAAGGCCTCTCATCCACAGGAAAATCATTCAGCCCGATAACCTCTTTATTAGGTGAATTTCCAGCCAAAATACTTAGTGCATAAGGAATTTTCAGCGCGTATTTAATCTCCCCGTTCTCTTTCATCACACCGCCATAAATCAACGGCGCACGGTCTGTCGTCTCGAAATGCCATTCTCCTGCCGCGAGCTTTTCAGGTTGATATTCAGCGAGGAATTTCCCCGAAAAATCCCCTAAAATCGCTGTTGATACAGCAAATACGAAAGTGGATATTACGGTTAGCTTCAGCGCCTTCTTGAAGTAAATTTCCCTTCTGCCCTTAAGCAGACTGTATGCAGCTATGGCAGCAAGCAGGCCCGCACTGGCCGTATAGGAGGAGGCTAACACATGAGATACTTTTGTCGGTGTTGCCGGATTAAACATCGCGACCAACGGCTGAAAATCTGCAAACACACCCTCCTTGAGCGTAAATCCCTGCGGCGTATTCATGAATGCATTTAGTGAAGTAATAAAAAAAGCGGATGCTGAGGAGCCAAGTGCTACAGGGATTAACAAGAGCAAATGAATCATCGGCTTCTTAAATCTCTCCCAGGTATATAAGTAAATACCAAGGAATATCGCCTCCACAAAAAAGGCGAAGGTTTCCAGAAACAACGGGAGTGCGATAGCTTGCCCGGCTACTCTCATAAACGTTGGCCACAGCAAGCTAAGCTGCAATCCAATGGATGTTCCGGTTACTACCCCAACCGCAACAGAGATTACAAATCCTCTCGCCCACCTGCGTGCCAAAAGCGTGTAATGTGGATCGTTAGTGCGGATTCCTCTCCATTCCGCAAGTGCGATCATTATAGGAACACCAACCCCGATGGCGGCGAATACAATATGTACAATTAATGTGAGACCAGTCAGCATCCGGCTAAGAGTTACCGGGTCCAAATCAAGCATTTGGTGATCATCTCCTTATTCAATCGTGCGAGCTCATTAGTAGCTCATCATTCGAACTACGCTTTTAATCAGGGCATACAGCATAATGACTGCCACCACAAAACAAACGATGATCAAGGTTCTCTCCTGCCTTCTGAACATCTTTCACCCACCTTTTATATGCATCATGATTATTTTGCCGAACAAATTCCTTTTTATTCCTTAATAAATCGACAGCTCCAGGCTAACTTTTCGGACAGACTTGGGAAAGGTGCACGATTACGGTAAAATAATGTAGAAAGGAGATGTGAACAACTTATGAAAATTGTATTTATAGAACCAACACCGAGCCCGAATTCCATGAAGCTTCATCTTGATGAAGCTCTGGAGCAGGGTATTCGCAAAACATATACACTGGATAACGAGAGGTCCGCCCCGCCCTGGATTCGCAAAATGCTTCATATCTCCGGGGTTAAGAGCGTTTTCCATACCGCTGACTTTATCGCGCTGGACCGAAAGGCCAGTGCCGATTGGGCCGCCATTCTGTCTGAGGTTCAGGAGCAGTTCGGGCAAGATCATGTAGAATCTACTTGGGTACCGGATAATAATGAGCCTGTCAGCTATGGCGAAGCGCAGGTATTCGTGCAATTCTTCCGCGGCATTCCCATGCAGATCCGGGTTAAGGCAGGAATGAATGAGGAGCGTATCTCCCTCTCTCAGCGTTTCGTATCCGCGGTTACCGAAGTAGCAAGCGCTACACTAATCAAGGAACGCAAGCTTGTCGATTACGGGGTTCGTTACGGTGAGCTACCGGAAATTGCTCTTGAAGTCGAGCAGGAGCTTGAAGCAGCCTTCCCGCCCGATCGACTGCAGGACATTGTCAAACAAGCTATCGCGCATGGAAGAAGCGAAGTGGAGTTTGTGGAGCAGCGACGAAAGCTAAGTCTGAACGAGGTTCGCGAGCATTTTACCGTCGAGGATTGGCATGAGCGTTATGCCGCGCTCGAAGCGCTGCAGCAGCCGGAAGAGGAAGCCCTTCCCCTGCTTGCAGAAGCCTTGAAGGATCGCCAGATGCAGATACGCCGCCTTGCGGTTGTTTATCTGGGCGATCTGCGCACATCGGAAGCGATGGAGCTGCTGTACAATGCACTTCGCGATTCCTCTGCCGCAGTCCGTCGTACAGCCGGCGATACACTTTCCGACATTGGCGACCCGGCTGCTACGGGACCGATGATCGCTGCGCTGCAGGACAAGAGCAAGCTTGTACGTTGGCGTGCCGCCCGTTTCCTGTACGAGGCAGGCACTGACGAGGCGCTTGAGTCTTTACGTGCAGCAGCCGAAGACCCGGAATTCGAGGTTGGTCTTCAGGCGCGAATGGCTGTAGAGCGGATCGAATCCGGAGAAGCTGCAGCAGGCACCGTGTGGCAGCAAATGGCCAAACGGAATCGTTCCCCTTCTATTGAGCAATAAGGCTATTTCAGGAAAGTTATGTCGAGTGTTGAAACCTGTCGTCAGTTGTCAATATTTAGACATTGTGCTGTAGAGGTAGTTGCTATATACTTTGAACAGCTAAATTAACTAAATAAGCCTCATCATTCATATAGGTGAGGTAGAGGTCGCGACTGTGATGAGTACATGGAAGGAGGCGCTTGAAGCCGCCGATGAATTTCGTGGAAAGGCACCGTTGCCGAAGTTAGCTTGATCGCTTCAATCATCAAGCTTGCTGGGGCTGTTTCCGAAAGGGACAGAACTGTCACGATGCTCCTACAACCAGGGAGCTTCGTGTTGAGCTATCTTCAAGGAAGAATGGTGCGGATACACGGTAAATGAAAGACCGCGGAATCCTTTTCCGCGGTCTTTTTGTGATCACCTCCATTTTCCAAGAAGGAAAATTGAAGGAGTGTGCAATATGAGCAAGAAAAACAAGAAAGCCACTACAAGCGCAAAATCGCTGAAGCCGGGACTTCAAGCCCGGCATATGACGATGATCGCTCTTGGTGGCTCTATCGGAACAGGATTGTTTCTGGCGAGTGGCGGTGCTATCGCTTCGGCTGGACCAGGCGGGGCGCTGCTCGCATACGCTGCCGTAGGCATCATGGTATATTTTCTGATGACAAGCCTTGGCGAGCTCGCTACATATGTACCGGACTCAGGGTCTTTCGAGACATATGCTTCCCGTTTCGTTGATCCATCCCTGGGCTTTGCAATGGGCTGGAACTTCTGGTATAACTGGGCCATTACCATCGCAGCGGAATTGTCTGCTGCAACTCTTATCATCAAGTATTGGTTCCCTGAAAGCTCCTCTTTAGTGTGGAGTATATTGTTTCTGGCCATTATCCTTGGTCTTAACGTGTTGTCCGTTAAAGGATATGGTGAGTCCGAATATTGGTTCGCCACGATAAAAGTAGCTGTCGTTATCATTTTCCTTGTTATCGGACTGCTGATCATTCTCGGCATCATGGGTGGTGAGGCTGTCGGCTTCACAAACCTTACAGCGGGGGATGCGCCTTTCCATGGTGGCTTCTTCGCCTTCCTTGGCGTATTTATGGCCGCCGGCTTCTCATTCCAGGGAACGGAAATGATCGGGGTTGCCGCAGGAGAGAGCAACAATCCTCGTGAGCACGTTCCCCGGGCCATTCGGCAAGTATTCTGGCGTATATTAATTTTTTATATACTAGCCATTTTAGTAATTGGCATGATCATTCCATATACAGACCCAAACCTCTTAAAGAGCGGCATTGAAAGTATCGGAGTCAGCCCTTTCACTCTAGTATTTGAAAAAGCCGGGCTTGCCTTCGCTGCTTCCGTTATGAACGCAGTCATTTTGACTTCTGTGCTATCGGCAGGCAATTCCGGAATGTATGCCTCGTCCCGGGTGCTCTACTCTTTAGCCAAACGAGGTAAAGCTCCTAAAGCATTGGCAAAACTCAATTCGCGCGGAGTACCGATCAACGCCTTGCTTCTGACAACACTAGTCGGAATGACCGCCTTTTTTGCATCCTTATTTGGAGATGGCGTTGTTTACACTTGGCTGCTTAACGCTTCCGGTATGTGCGGCTTCATAACTTGGTTGGGTATCGCAATTAGCCATTACCGCTTCCGCCGGGCATTCAAAGCCCAAGGCCGTGATGTAAACGAGCTTCCATACAAAGCAAGATGGTTCCCTTTCGGCCCGATTTTTGCGTTTGTACTCTGCATGATTGTTATCCTTGGACAAAACACAGCAGTATTTACAGGGGAAAAAGTGGATTGGTACGGCTTTGCCGTCACTTATCTAAGTATCCCGCTGTTTCTCGTCCTATGGTTAGGCTATAAGTGGACCAAACGAACCAAAGTGATTCCACTAAAAGAATGCGATTTGAGCCCAACCATTAGTTCTAATGATTAAGTAGTCTCAAGAGCACGATTTACTATCTTAAATCCAGCTGCTATCTTAAATCTGCCAAAAAATTTCAACGCGAAGGTCGCTGATATCCTCCATGGAGGTTGCAGAATAACGAATGTTCCTGACATTCAATTCATACAAACTGCCCAAATCCTTGATGAGCTGATTTTCAGAGCCTGAATATCTAACCGTTATGCTGTCATTGCCTGACTTGATGCTTTGCTTCACTTTTTCCTGCAGACCAGCCCCAGTGTTGATTGCGGCATCGCTATAATATAGGTTGTACCCTAGCTGCTCTTCCAACGCTGTATAGATAGCCCTTTCAGTTCCAGCCTTACTGGATAAGGAACTCAAGATCTCTCTATACGGCGTAGTAGCAGCGGGGTATTTTTTTATCCATTGATGATCTGCCTTCATTTGCTTATCCGTCCGCAGGTAATACTCATAACGCACCTGCCCTGGCTTATTGGTGAGCGGATCATCCCAAGTCGTATCCAGGTGGTACCAATTCCCGTCCAGGAAAACAAGATTCCATGCGTGAGCTTGCCCTCCTGCAGTTCCTTCAACGATATAACTCTTAAATCCCGCAGTCTTAAGGAGCTTGTAAGTGAGCAGCGAGTATCCCTGACAAACCGCCTCCCCTGTTTTAAGCCCTTCATATGCAGTATATTTTTGTATATCCTCATCATATTTCAGATTTACTACGACATAATCATGAATCGCCTTAATACGCTGATGATCGTTCATATTTGACTGCAAGATGCTCTTTAGAATACTTTCGATTCGTTTGTTCACATAAGCCGATTGCTCGGCACTTTCACGATAATCTACCTCAAGAACAATTTTGGCAGAGCTGGATGTCCCCCTCCATGAATATGTATAACGATCCACAATATATTTCGTGTAAGGATCATTATCGAGTGCATCCATTACTGCTTGTTTAAGTATTTTCTCAAGATTTTTGGTATTCCCTTTATATTTTAAAGTAATCGAATCCTTGCGAGCTTCTAAGCCTTCTATTAGCTTCTGCTGAATTTCATAGGACGACGTGACATAGCTAGAACTCGAACTGGAAAAAGCATATGCCGGAATGACGCCCCAATCCGATGGAATAGCAAATGTAAAAAGTGCCGAGATTATTCCTGCCTTTAACCACCGATCAACAATTCCATGTCTCATGTCCCCAACTCCTTTCAGCACACTGTAGCATTACGAATATTAATGATCTTACGCTCATTGTAACACAGGCCGTTCTGCAAAAGGTTTCTAGTTTTGTCGATTGAAATTCACATATTTTCCTAATTAAGCTTTAACACTCCCACTCAACTTTTGATATAATAAAACCCATGAATCTATGATATATGTCATTGCATTCTCCATTCATAACAGAAACGGAGCGAGACTCATTTTATGACAATTGTCGATATTTCAGATATTTCTATCGAATTGTTTATTACGGTTATGGTCTTTTTACTTATCATTGCCCCTCTTGTGAGTCTTGGCATATTGCGATTATTTCAGGGCAAGAAAAAGGTCGGATTCAGCTTGATTGGCGGAAGCATCGCAACTTATTTGATTTTTCAGCTAGTTGTCAATTTACTCAGTTAATGCATAAATTCGCATCAAAAAATCCAGTTCCAGCGGAGTCAACAAAAGAACCTTCAACAGCCACTAGGCGAGTGGCATTGAAGGTTCTTTCTTATTTAATGAATGAAGCGGAAGCTGATAAAATCGATCTTACTCGGCTAATGCTTTTTCAAATTGCAGCTTGTTCATTCCCATAATACGATGTTCACCAATCAATGTTACAGGAACTGCTCGCAGCCCCATATCCCAGACCTGCCTAGCATATTCATCGTTTTGTTCAATGTTGCGTTCTTCATATGAAATGCCCTTTTCGCTAAGGTAGCTTTTCACTTGACGGCAATGCGGACAGTTTGTGCTAGTATATACGACTACGTTTTCCATAATACTCTACTCTTCCCTTCTTATTTAACAACTGCCGCTGTCTCATGTTCAAGATTTTCAATGTATTTCTCGCAATCGATAGCTGCCATACATCCGCTGCCAGCAGCGGTAATTGCTTGACGGTAACGGGTATCCTGTACATCGCCGCAAGCAAATACGCCGGGTACATTGGTTTCACTAGTTCCTGGCTTCACGACAATGTAACCATTCTCGTCAGTCTCGATTTGTCCGCCAAGGAAGCCGGTGTTGGGATGATGACCAATAGCTACGAATACGCCGGAAGCTGTAATCAGCTCCTCATTGCCGGTCTCATTATTGAGAACCTTAAGTCCTGTTACACCGGCATCGTTGGTAACAACTTCAATTGGTGTACGGTTCAGCGCCCAATCCACTTTCTCGTTGCCGCGTACGCGATCCTGCATGATCTTGGAGCCGCGAAGCTCATCACGACGGTGTACAAGCGTTACCTTAGAAGCAAAACGAGTCAGAAATCCTGCTTCCTCCAAAGCGGAATCACCACCGCCTACCACGATAATTTCTTTACCGCGGAAGAAAAATCCGTCACAAGTCGCACAGGTACTAACTCCGCGACCTACGTTATCCTGCTCTCCAGGAATCCCCAGATACTTGGCACTAGCGCCTGTAGAAAGGACGATCGTATCTGTAACAAGCTCGCCGAGCCCTTCTACCTGCAGCTTGAAAGGCCGCTTGCTCATATCCACACTATTAACCCAGCCCGTGCGGAATTCTGCACCAAAGCGCTCCGCCTGCTGACGCATATTATCCATTAATTCAGGTCCCATGATGCCTTCAGGGAAACCCGGAAAGTTCTCCACCTCAGTTGTAGTAGTCAATTGACCGCCAGGCTGTGGTCCTTCAATAACGAGCGGATTCAAATTAGCGCGAGCCAAATAAATAGCTGCCGTTAATCCCGCCGGTCCAGTTCCGATAATAATAGATTTATACATATATATAGTCCTCCTTCAGAGACGATTTACAAGTAATAGAAACAACTCCGTAATGCGGCCTTGATCACCTAACCTCATTATGGTAAATGAACAACAGGGTGTCAATAATCGCAGCGTAGTAGTTCAATGAATTTTAAATGAAGGAATGATGAAGCGGATTATATGCACAGTGCACAGCCCCTGGTACACGGTGCTTCGCTATATGACGGCAGTCGCTTGACCGCATGCTTCATTGTTCTATCGCAGCAATCTCAGTCCGTTCAGAATTACTAGTATGGTACTTCCCTCATGCCCTACAACGCCAAGCGGCAAAGGAATTCCTTGTATGAAATTGCTGGAAATGAGCAATAAAATAACTGCCCCGGCAAATATGAGATTTTGCTTCGTGATCACTCTTGCCCGTCGTGCCAAGCCAATCGTATCTGCAACCCGCTCAAGATTGTCGTTCATCAGTACCACATCCGCTACCTCAAGAGCAGCGCCGCTTCCTCCGCCTCCCATAGCAATGCCCACGGTAGCAGCAGCAAGTGCAGGCGCATCGTTGACGCCATCACCAACCATAACAACATTTCCATACGAACCTCTAAGCTCGCTAATATGCTTCACTTTATCCTGCGGAAGAAGGTTGCTGTACACAAGATCGATTCCGGCCTCTTTTGCAATTGCTTCAGCAGTGCCGCCGCGGTCACCCGTCAGCATAACCGTCACGATCCCCATTTCATGAAGACGCTGAATAGCTGCTTTAGACTGTGGACGGACATGATCGCGAAGCGCTATGATTCCGGCATACTCTTCTTCGCATTGAATAACGGATACGGTATTTCCCTCCTCGGCGAGCTTGAGAAGACGTTCCCTTAGTTCTGCCGGCAATGCAGGATCATTCTCATCAGCCTTGCCAATCCGCCAGATAACGCCGCTAATGGATGCCTCAATCCCCCATCCGGGCAGAGCCTTAAGATCATCCGCTCCCTGCAGCATAAGCCCCGCCTCTTCCGCCTTGCGGACAATAGCCCGGGCTAACGGGTGCTGGGACAAGCTTTCAGCCGATGCACATGCCGCCAAAACATCCAGCTGATCATACTTCTCTGTCACATACAATTCCGTAACAATAGGCTCCCCCGCTGTGAGTGTACCCGTTTTATCAAATGCTACAGCCTTAACTCCTCCCAAATGATCCATATGTGCTCCACCCTTGAACAAAACACCCTTTCTGGCACTCTTGGACATCGCTGACAATATAGCCGGCATAACCGAGGAGACGAGTGCGCACGGAGAGGCTACAACAAGGAAAACCATCGCTTTGTAAAAAGTAAATGACCATGACCAGCCAAAAAGCAAAGGCGCCAATACAATGAGTCCAACCGTTGCGATAACTATACCTTTTGCGTACAAACCTTCAAGCCGCTTAATAAAACGCTGCGTTTGGGGCGTCTCATTCTGAGCTTGCTCTACCATAGCAATTATTTTAGAGAATAACGTGCCTTCAGCAGGACTGGACACCTCAACATAAAGAGCACCTTCCCCGTTAATCGTACCGGCATAGACGGAATCACCCAGCCCTTTATCGACTGGTATCGATTCACCCGTAATCGTCGCCTGGTCTATCGCCGAGCTGCCGCTTTTAATAAGACCGTCCGTCGGGATGACCTCTCCCGGCTTCACCAGGACGAGATCACCTACGGCAAGCTCCGCAACATTTACCATACTCACGCCGTTATCATCTACTTTAAGAGCCGTTTCAGGCTTCAGTGCAATGAGTGCCGAAATATCTCTGATGCTTTGTTCACTGGCAAAGGATTCAAGCGCACCGCTCAGCGCAAAAATGAAAATCAGCATCGCTCCTTCATTCCAATAGCCGATCGAGGCTGCGCCCAACGCTGCGGCAATCATCAGCAAATTCACATCAAGATCGCGTTCCTTGAACAGCGTCTCTAGTCCTTCCTTCGCCTTCATGAACCCGCCAATCGTGTAAGCGGCAATGTAGATAATTACTGACAGCACAGGTGACCATGAACTAATCCCCCAGCCTATAAGCATCAATACACCACTGAGAATAGCAAACAGCATTTCTCTGTGGCGCAGCAATCGAATGAATGAGGCACGGCGACGTGGTCCCGGCGTTGGCATGTGGGCTGAATTTTGCTTCACTTGCATCGTTTTTTGAATGGCTTGCATATAAATCTCCTCCTTCAGAGCACTATTAGTTGAGAATGAGTACCATTGTTAATCCCCTTAAAATGACACATGCCGCCCCGGGAAATCCCGGAGCAGCATGTTATTGAGAACGATAATCATTGTTGAATCAGTACAATAATTTTTCCTTAGCGAAACTTTAATTAAAGTTTAATCCTTTTTGGTTCCTTTGTAAATAGGTATGATTTAATCAATCGCCCGGCTTCATACAAATTAAAAGCAAAAGAGGACACAGCCGTCATTCCAATAGCCTGTGTCCTCTTTTTAGAATCACCTTATATTTCACTTTTCTCATCGCCGCTTTATCAGATCACGGTATTGTTTAGGAGTCACCTTCTCGAATTTTTTGAACATTCGGATAAAGTAACTCGTAGTCTGCAGTCCGATTTGTTCGGAAATGACGTCCAAGCTCAGAATTGAGCCTTCCAGCAGCTCTTTCGCCTTGGCCATGCGAAGTCGGGTAACGTAATCAATAAAGGTCAGCCCCACCTCTTCCTTAAAAAGAACACTGAAATAGCTGGGATTAAGATGTACATGAGATGCAACATCCTTAATAGTCAATATGTCGGCAATATGCTCCTGTATATACCTCGCCGCTTTAATAACATATTCGTTGCTGGTTTTTAAGCGAAGAAGATCGTCTCCGGCATTATTCTTACCATGCTCTTCATCCCCAGCGAGCCCGGCCAAGGACGAATTCAATTCCTGCGGCATGTGCCTCATTGCTTGCTCTTTTTTCGCTTTAGCGGCTTGGACCATATTCAATGCTTTCTCAGCGGTTTCAATCAATGCGGATTGCTGTACCGGCTTCAGCAAATAATCGACGGCTCCAAGTCGAAGCCCTAGCTGTGCATATTCAAATTCAGCGAACCCGGTAAGTAATACGGCAGCGATTTCGTTCTGCTCCTCCCGCAAGGCGGTCAGCAATTCGATGCCGTTCATCAGCGGCATGCGAATATCGGTAATGATGAGATCATACTCCCGTTCATGCAGCATATTTAACGCCTGCATTCCATTTTCCGCCATGCCGATTTCTATACCGCTGCCTCCCCATTGCTGCAAGGTATAGGAGACGCCCATCCTTGTGTTGTATTCATCATCAACGACCAATATTGCTGGCGTGTTCAGCGGAATCTACCTCCTTACCGGTATTTTTAGCGTAATGATAGTCCCTTCATTAGGCCAGCTATCCACAGTGATGCCATACTGCGAGCCGTAATGATACTGAATCAGTTTGCAAACATTGTACAAGCCGATCCCTTTGCCACCGGATGTAAACTCCACTTTCATATCATGGCCAAGTCGTCTCCTGATTTCTGCAAGCTTGTCGGCGCTCATTCCTATTCCGTTATCCGCAATCACAAAAGATACCACCCCGTCCTGCTCCCGGATGGATAAATCAACCCTTCCCCCTGCCTCCAAAGGTTCTATCCCGTGAACTATCGCATTCTCAAGCAGTGGTTGAAGCATCAGCTTGGGTACTTTCAGGTCGTGGACTTCCGGGTGGTCGTTAATAACGAAAGTCAACCGTTCACGCCATCTTATCTTCATAATGTAAATATACCGTTTTACCTGCTCCAGCTCTTCGGCCACCGTTACAAAACCGTCCTCACTGCTCGTATGAATACTGTAGCGGAACAAATCGGCCAGCCTGATCACCATTTGGGCCAGCTCATGTTCTCCTTTGCGAATATGAGCCCAGTACAATGAATCAAGTGTGTTGAACAGGAAATGGGGATTGATTTGCGAATGCAGTGCTTTAATCTCGCTGCGGCTTTTAATCAGCTCTTTTTCATAAACCGATTTGATCAAATAATTAATTTGTCGAACCATCTGATTATACTTCACGTTAAGCAGGTTAACTTCACTGTTGAAATAAACCTCCGGATTTTCTAAAGGATTCCCGATTTTCCCTTGCTGCATTACTCTTGTTAACCTTTTGACCGGAGAAGTAATGATGCGCGACAGGAAATACGACAGGAAAGCAAACACTATGATACTGAGTACAGTAGCCCACATAAGGACGTCCTTCAAAAAATAAAAATCACCGGTTAACGTGGCTTTCGGGATCATGATCTCCAATGTCCAATCTGTCGAGTTCACCTTCCGCTGAACCGTTACAAAATCATTCGGTTGGATTTTAGGATCGTCGATGGATGCTAATCCATTAGTGGTGAGGTCATGGTTATCCATTCGAGAAATTTCATTGTTCTCGGCATCAAGCAGCCGCATCAGACTTCCTTTCGCCTTGGCGACGTCCCGGCTGATAAACTCAACCAGGGATGGCTTAATACGAATCACCAAATATCCGCCGTTTTGATAATCCAATTTCTCCAGCTTGATGCGCCTTACCGCCAACAAGTCCTCCGGGTTCTCCGGATCACGTCCGATCCAGACAATCGCCCCGACCTGGTGCACTTGATTGGCCTTCTGAAGATAACGCGGATCGATCCGCTCTTCGATCGTTCGTTCTACAATAGGGTATAAGCTGTTCTCCTCGGAGAACAGCTCAATTTCACGGATCGTTTCAGAATATGCTGTTTTGTCGATCAATATTTTCCGCAGCTGCATCTTATCATCATACGTGGTCTCTTCACCCCGCAGCTCTGCCGCAAGCTGCTCCTGGATTCGATCATTCATGGCCAATTCCAGGGTTAGTACGTTGATTTCGCTCAGCAAGGATTCGATTCGACCGCTGACCTGCTCTGCGATCTCATCGATGTAAAGCGCCGTGTTTTCCTTTTGAACTTGGGACAAAAGGAAATAAAGAGTGCCGACCGTAAGCGACAATATGGTGATCATCATTACAATGAATGCAGCAAAGATTTGTCCTCTTGTCTTGTCCAGCCCAAACCGGCTCAGCAGCCTCATCGATATCCCTCCTGACTGTACTAAGGCGTTAATTGATCGGTTATTCCTTAAGTTGGCATTTATTGCACACCGTTCGGGTAAATCATTACCTTGATGCTCGTTTCCTTATCCGTACGAGCTACTTCTACCGCTTCCTTGATATCCTTCAGCGCGTACTTGTGCGTAATTACGTGCTCAACGTCGATGTCAGACTTGCTCAAGGCATGGATTGCTGACGGATACGTATTGGCGTAACGGAACAAGCCGTATACGTCAATTTCACCATCGATTATCGTGTTTATGTCTACCGGAATTTCCGATGCAGCAGGCATACCAACCAGTACAACACGTCCACCACGGTTCACAGCGGAAAAAGAATCTGCAATAGCGTGTCCGTTGCCGGAGGATTCGATCACAACGGTAATTCCTTTTCCACCGGTGAGCTCCGCAAGCCTGTCCTTCAGATTCTCCCGCGCCGGATTGATGACCGCCGTAACTCCCATATCCTGCGCAAGCTGACTGCGAAACGGAACAACGTCCGTTGCATAAATTTCGTTAACACCATAGATTTTCGCAGCTTGGATCGCCAGAAGCCCGATCGGACCGAGGCCGGTCACAAGCAGCCGGTCAGACGGGCCTACCTTACCGCGAATCATCGCGTGCATCCCTACAGACATAGGCTCAAGCAAAGCGCCCTGCTCAAAGCTCATCTCCTCCGGCAGCTTGAACAAAAAGTCGCTGCGAACCGCCACATATTCCGCCCAGGCACCATCCACCGGCGGTGTTGCCATAAACACCACGTCCGGGCACAGATTATAACGACCGGATTTACAATATTCGCAGCGGCCGCAGGCTACACCCGGCTCCACGGCTACCCGGTCGCCAACGGTTACGTTGGTGACCTTATCTCCAATCTGCACCACCTCACCTGCCAGCTCATGACCAAGAATAATCGGCTTTTCTACTACATAACGTCCGATCCGTCCGTGCTCATAATAATGAACATCCGATCCGCAAACGCCGATACAATACACTTTGATTAATGCTTCATCTTGCTTGATCTCAGGAACGGGAACCTGCTTTACCTCGATATCCATCGGTTTGTTCAATACAGCCGCAGCCATTACATTCGCCATCATTTGCTCTCCCCTTCGTGTGAACTAGTTGACTTTCATCGCACCTTCACGATACGTAAAATAATCGAAATCGGCATGCAGCCGACGACCGCTTAAATCCTGAACGCACATCCCAATAAAAGCTCCGGTAAATCCTTGATCCAAAGCGACCCCGTCCTTGATCAGCTCAGCGTTTTCATCCGACAGCTTGGTCGCATCCATTTCCCTGCCGATCGGCAGCCAATTTACTCCGTCCCGGGAGTAATAGTATTGAAACACCTCTCTGCGGATCACCATTTTCATATAGCAGCGCTCCCAGCCAGCAATGCATATCGGCCTTTCCAGCGGTTCATCATATATGCCGCGATCGCTGGACATCAGCCCAAGGCATTTACCCAGCTCTTCATCCCAGCTTATCCATAAATAATAATAATTTTTCGTATTGTAGTAATATATCAACCCGGCCAACTGCTGGTAGCTTTCCGGCTCAAACTCAACAACGGTCTCTACTTCTGCATAAAAAGCTTGCTGACGCCTTGCTACGAGACTTTGGCGGTGATGAGAATACAGTGATTCCCGACCCTTGAGCCGCAAATATCCAGGGCGCTCTCTTAACGAGGCCCAGTCTTCAGTGATAGGCTCACGCAGTGAATTGAAATGAATGCTAATCTCCTCATGGTCGAAATGCTCTGTCTCCGGCTCCGGGGCAAATAAATGCTCTTGCAGAGCCGGGGCTTCTACCCGCACTTGCGGCTCATGCTGTCCCGTCACAAGCGACAGCCAGCCGTCTTCCTTCCATTCGCATTTCTGGATTGCCGTCTCCCGCCCCAGTGTACAGCACATGGAAGGTCTCATCGGACGACCGCATAAGTGAGCGAGATAAAGCTCCCCATGCTGCGTCTCTACGAGGCAGCCATGCCCTGCCCGCTGGAGCTCAGCCTCAGGGAGATCGGCGGAGGTCAGCAGCGGCCCGGACGGATCAGCTTCGTAAGGACCAAACAGCTCTTTCGAACGTGCTACGGTCACGGCATGCCCGTACCTGGTGCCTCCTTCGGCAGTAATTAGATAATAATAACCATTGGCTTTATATAGATGAGGTCCTTCCGTTAAACCCAGCTGTGTTCCCCTGAAAATATTGTGGATGGGTCCCTGTAGTTTGCACTGCTCCTCTGAATACTGCTGAACAACAATGCCTCCAAATTGATTTTTGCCTTTACGATGATCCCAGACCATGTTCAATAGCCACTTCGTACCGTCCTCATCATGAAACAACGATGGATCAAAGCCACTGCTGTTCAAGTAGATCGGCTCGGACCACGGACCGAGAATATCCGTAGCTGTTACCAAATAATTATGCGTATCCTTGAAAGGACCCATGTGGCTTTTCACATCGGTATAAATCAGATAAAAGGTTCCATCGTGATAGCTTAAGCATGGTGCCCATACCCCGCCTGAATCCGGGTTCCCCAGCATATCAAGCTGATTTCGCCGCACAAGCGGATGAGCGATCAAGCTCCAGTTTTTCAAATCACGGGAATGGTGAATCTGCACTCCTGGAAACCATTCAAACGTGGATGTTGCAATATAATAATCGTCACCAACACGAACAATCGAAGGATCCGGATTAAAACCTTTCAAAATTGGATTAACAATACCTGAGCTCATAACCATTGAATTCCTCCATATGTCAGGCTTTTACTTAATCTTGGCCAGCTCTTCCTTCAAATCAATATTGCTTTGACCAACAATAGCACCAACTAAGTCCAAAAACTGGTCAGCTCTCTTGGCATCAAGTGTCTGATCATAATAGCCGAAGAAGCCTTCCAGGTTCTCGCTGATCGCTTTGTCGTACTCATAAGCGAGCGGAGGCATATTAGATTCATCAAGCCCCGGATTTTTCATCGGGCTGATATTGGCGCCTTCATAGATTTCTTTTCTTTGTTCCGGACTGGACAAGAAACCAATAGCAGTATAAGCTGCGTCCTGATTTGTCTTTGAGGAAATCGCCATTCCTACGCCAAATCCTCCTTGGTAAATATGCATATTTCCTTCCCCGCCGTTTACTGCAGGAAACGGAATGAATCCAACCTTGTCTGCAAACTCATCTTTAAGAAAAGCTTCCATCGCCCATTCGCCTTGCAAATACATGGCCGCTTTACCATTCATAAACAACGATTCTGCCGCGGCGTAATCCAGGCCCAAGAAACCGTTTACAAAAGCTTTTTTGTCAATTGCCAGCTCTCTAAGCATCTCTCCGGCGCGAACAAAGCTGTCCTGTGTAAAATCCGCCTCATTATTTTTTGCTTTATCAAATGGCTCCGTGCCGCCAATCCGTTGAGCAAGATAAGAAAACCAGTGCAGGATCGGCCAGCGCTCTTTGCCTGCAATTGTGATCGGAGTAATTTGTTTAGCATTAAGCTTTTCTACTACATCTAGAAGTTCATCATAGGTCGTAGGAGGTGTCAAGCCGTTCTCGGCAAAAATTTCTTTGTTATACCATAGGGATACACCGCTAAAAAGAACAGGGATGGCATAATTTTTATCATTATAAGCGAATGTCTCCAATCCGCCCGGAAGCACGTTGTTTTTTAACTCGGAATCCTTATTTAACTGATTCGTAATATCTCCGAGCATTTCGCTAGCTACCAGGGTATCAAACGTCTCGCCGCTCCAATACGTAATGATATCGGGCAGCTGGTTTCCTGCGATCGCTACCTTCATTTTAGTCTTTAAAGCCTCGTCTTCAAAAAACTCTGCGGTCAATTTAATATCGGGATGTGTATCATTAAATTCCTTAATCGACTTCTCGATGGTTTCACGGCTTCTCGTCTCCATACTCCACATTGTTAATTCCGTTACGCCGGATTCTGTCTTACTCTCTTTTTTTGTCGAACAAGCTGTCACCGTCAGCAACACAACTATCATCGCAAGCAAAGCTACTTTCTTCATCCCATTTCCTCCTCTAGCTTAATAAGTTATTGTAACCCCCGTATCTTCTTACAGTTAGCCTTTGACCGAGCCCGCAACAACGCCTTTGTGAATATATTTCTGCAGGAACATATACAGGACAATAATCGGAGCCGTCGTAATGACCAAGGCTGCGCTGATCAATGAATAATCGGCACTGAAATTTCCCTTAAACATCATCAGCCCGATGGGCAGCGTCTTTAGAGACTCTTTGGAAATCATCACTAATGGAAATACAAAATCATTCATGATATTAAAGAAGGATACTATTGTAACCGTAGCTAGCACCGGTTTGGCTAGCGGGAAATACACACGGAAGAAGCTTTGATAGATATTGCATCCATCCACTGTCGCCGCCTCCTCAATTTCCTTCGGTATTTCTTTAAAAAATCCGTAAGACAAAAATACTGCTATAGGCAAATTAAACGCAATGTATGGAAAAAACAATGCCCAAAACGTATCGTACGTGCCGATTCGGTTAGAAATCATAAACAATGGAATCAGCGTGCTGTGCACCGGGATCAGCATGCCGAGAAAAAACATCCCCAACAGTATACCCGAGCCTTTAAACGGTCTGGCAGCCAAGTAGTATCCAATCAGGGCAGATACAATCAGCAAACCCGTTACGGAAAATATCGTAATATACAAGCTGTTGAACAAATAGCTTCCGATCCCCTCATTCCAGGCTTTGGCGTAATTTTCAAACCGCCATTCTGACGGCAATCCCCAGGGATTAGCGAAATACTCCTTGTTATTCTTGAAGGAAGAAATCAACATCCAAACGAAAGGATATCCCGTAATAACCAAATGAGTAAGCAAGATGATATACAATACTATCCTGGTAAAGGTTTTTTTGCCGAAAAGTCGTGAAGTAATACGCCCTTCTCCAGTCTTCCCCTGATGTTTTGTGGCCGTTTGGACACTAAGCAACGTCATCCTCCCCTTTCCTGATGAATTATTATTGAAATTTAGCGTTTCCTCGATTCAGAAATTGGGATAACAGCAGCGCCAATCCTAATCCAAACAGCAGCAGGAATGTAGAAATCGCACTTCCATAACCGTAATCCATCAGCTTAAAGGCGTTTTTCATCATATAACTGGCGATCACTTCACTGGAATTGTTAGGCCCCCCGCCAGTCATGATATAAATCAGGTCAAAGTATTTCAACGAATTAATGACACAGTTGAGCACCGTGAACGATATGGCTCCCCAGATAAGCGGAATCTGAATACGAAACACGATTTTCCACTCGCTTGCCCCTTCTACTCTGGCTGCCTCCAGCACCTCATCTGATATGTTTTGCAGCGCTGCGAAATATACGACAACATAAAAACCGATAAATTGCCACGCTACAACGGCTATAACCGAAGCCAGTGCTGTCTTCGTATCTCCGAGCCAGGCATGAGTCCAATTCTCCAGTCCTAAGTTAATGAGTAATTGATTCAAGAGACCAAAGTTCGGATCGTAAATCTGGCCCCACAAAATACCTAGCACTGCGGTCGAAAGCATAACAGGAGTAAAATAAACCGTTTTCATAAAGTTCGAGCCCTTCAGCTTGTAGCCAAGCAGAATCGCCAACGCCAGGCCGACCGGCAATTGAATCAGCAGTGCTCCTAACGTAAGCAGCAATGAATTTTTGAGCGATATCCATAGCACCGGATCCTCAAACAACCGGGCATAATTGGATAATCCGATAAAAATCTTTGCCGTGATCGCATTCCATTGGAAAAGACTGTAGAACATGCTCATTCCGATAGGGATCATAATAATGCAGGCGAAGATTAGCAGCGCGGGCCCCATGAAAAAGGCTCCGCTCGTCAGCCGTTTGAGGCCTCTCTCTCTCATCGAAATTCTCCTCTCTGAAAAGCGGGTATCTTCGTCCGGACTATAAAGTATCCGCTTTCATAAATCATTTTATCAGCAGCCTTGGACCTTGTTATGAAACGATGATTGTCTAAAATAGGACATCGATTGGGTTCTGCTTAGCACATAAAAGACCCGCTGTCCAGACTATCCGGACAGCGGGTCTTTGTATTATAGTATTATTATAAAGACTTTATCCAATTAACACATTATAGCACTAATTAATCCTTAACAGGTTTAATCACTTATTATGCTTGACTTGCGTTAATGGCTTGCACCAGGTCGTACAGGATGTCGTCAATGGACTCCGTACCTACGGATAAGCGGATCAGCCCCGGGGATACACCGGCTGCTTTTTGCTCATCCTCATTAAGCTGTTGATGCGTGGTGCTGGCCGGATGAATGATCAGCGACTTGGAATCACCCACATTGGCAAGATGCGAGAACAGCTTCACGTTTTCGATCAATTTGCGACCGGCTTCGACGCCGCCCTTGATCTCAAAAGTCAAGATAGCGCCTTGACCTTTAGGCAGATACTTTTGAGCCAGCTCATAGGATTCATGGCTAGGGAGGCCAGCATAGCTTACCCATTCAACCTTGTCATGAGCTTCAAGGAATTGCGCTACTTTCAACGCATTCTGGCTATGGCGCTCTACGCGGAGATGAAGCGTTTCAAGCCCTTGAAGCAGAAGCCATGCGTTAAACGGTGACAAAGCTGCTCCAAGATCGCGTTGAAGCTGAACGCGAGCTTTAATGATATAAGCAAGCGGCCCAACTGCATCGCTGTATACAACGCCGTTGTAGCTTGGGTCCGGCTCAGTGATGCCAGGGAATTTTCCGCTTGCCTTCCAATCGAATTTACCGCCGTCTACAATGACACCGCCGATGGACGTACCATGGCCGCCGATGAATTTTGTTGCGGAATGAACAACGATATCAGCGCCAAATTCAATCGGACGAAGCAAATACGGGCTTGGGAACGTATTATCGACAATGAGCGGAATTCCGTTCTCATGAGCGATAGCGGCTACCGCTTCAATATCGAGCACATCGCCCTTTGGATTTCCGATCGTCTCGGCATATAATGCTTTAGTCTTATCTGTAATCGCTGCGCGGAAGTTCTCCGGATTCGAGGAGTCCACAAATTTCACTTTAATGCCGAGCTTGGCAAGTGTGGTCGAGAACAAGTTGTATGTTCCACCGTACAACGTGCTGGAGGATACGATTTCGTCGCCGGCCCCGGCGATATTGAGAATGGAGAAAGTAATCGCTGCCTGACCGGAAGCTGTACCTAGCGCGCCTACGCCTCCTTCAAGTGCCGCAACCCGTTTTTCAAACACATCATTCGTTGGATTCATAATACGAGAGTAAATGTTGCCGAATTCCTTCAGACCAAACAGGTTCGCTGCGTGTTCGGTATCCCGGAAGCCGTAGGAAGTCGTCTGGTATAACGGCACTGCACGAGAGTATGTTGTAGGATCGATTTCTTGACCTGCATGAACAGCTAACGTTTCGGGTGCAAATTGGCGCTCTTCTGACATGGATAATTCCTCCCTTAATATATGAAGATTAAATGTATTCATCTTATTTCTCACTATTCTCTCACAAAAATTTCAATTTGAAAATAGTAAACCGATAAAAATTCTTGGTTTTTTTATAAAAATAAAAATCGCTGGAGCATTCCCTCCAACGATTCTTTGTCATGTCAGCATTTAAATGGATCCCTTAAGCTTAAATTTCCGGACAAAGTAAGTGTCCTCCATCGTAGGGTCAGCTTCAACCATACCCGGAAAAGGTCTTTTCTCTGAAATGATCCTTACATACATCCCTTCATCCGGAACCTCACGAAAAAGAATCAGCGTTTTTTCGGAGCAGGTCTTGAATTGGTCACAAGTGACAGCCCCTTCCCATACTCGATAAGGCAGCCCTGCCGTCCACTGATTACGATCACCGGAAAATACAATCTGCCCGCCATCCAGCCAGATCACATCATCTGCGGCAGCTTCCCATTCGTTTAATTCATGCACTGCAGCAACTACCGTTCTACCCATCGCATAACGGGTTAAAAAGGAAATCGTTAATTTACGCTCGCTAATATCCATACCATTTAAAGGTTCATCAAGGAACAAATAATAGGGATTAGCCAGCAACGCCTGAACAATTGCAATTCTGCGGCGAATTCCTTGAGAAAGAGACTTGATCTTCTTTTTTCGATATGGCTCCAGACGAAACTCTCGCAGCATGCCCTCCACCTGTTCCTTGCGGTACACTCCCTTCAGCTCCGCCAAATAGCAAAGGAGCTTATAGGTTGTCATCTCTTCATACAGCTCAATTTCTGAAGGAACATAACCGATTTGGCTTCTTAGCAGAGGAAGATGCTCGGAAGCGGAACGCTGACGATATAATATCGTTCCCTGGACAGGCATCTGAATCGTTGCTAACAGCTCCAGCAGCGTTGATTTTCCAGCCCCATTGGCACCCACCAGAAGGGTCAGCCCACGATGAATCCTCAATCGATTCACTTTCAATGCAAAATCACCTTGCGACTGCCGCAGCGCTTCTATGGTTATCATGCGTTAATCTCTCCTGCCCGTATTGCTTACCCGCATATTACGACTCCGATAATACGATCCTAACAGCAGAATGGCACCCGTTAGCAGCATCAAGGCATCAAGGGCCGTTTTCGATTGCCTGGACCATAGTGTCATGTAATCCTCCATAAAGAACCATCCGACATAAATGGCTGTGGACAAAGCTAAGGCAACTTTTATTCCGTCTCGAAACATGACGAACATAAGTACACCGCCAATCAAAAGAGAAATGCCAAGCCATTGCAGCAAAAAGGGTATGAATGGCAGAGCAACCACCCCCTCAGCCGATATGCGTAAGCCCACAACGATGGAACTGATGAATGCCCATCCTATAACAAGCCCGATCACCATAAGCATTCTGCTGTACATGACCAGTGCCGGAGGATACGGCGTGATACTCTCAACATTTCTCATCCCGCGGTCTGATGTCCGACTGCCAAATAGCATGGAGACCATTAACAAAAGGGGCGTAATCACCGGAAATAAGCTGGTCGCTTCAAATCCTACGATCCAAATACTGTCCATAGGCCGTTTTGGATCAACTAACAGGATCAACATCAAAAATACGAAGGAGCCGATCAATATCAGTGACTTTTTGTATATGCGAAACTGATTAAACAGTAGCTTCATAAGTGAAGGAGTCTCCACCTGAGGGTTAAAGTCCAGTGTTGCATAAGTCGACTCTGCCTTCAGCATATCGAACTCCGGCTGCAGCGCTGCGATTAATCCGGCTGTCTCCGATGGCGAAGGCGGCGGCTGAACTGCTTGTCGCAAAGGCTCTCGCAGCTCCAGTTCGAGCTGCTCCAATTCTTGATCAATGGAGTGTTTCATGCAATGACACCTCAGCTTCCTCATTTGATTTAGATCGGCGGCCCGATCCGAAGGATGGTTGATCACTTTTTTTAGTAAGCGCTCGTTTTAGCTTGCGTAGTGCACCGTACAAATGCGATTTCACGGAGCTCAGTGGAATATCCAGCAGCTCGGCAATCTCATGAAGCTTTAGATCGTGAAAAAATCTCATTCTTATTACTTCCTGCTGAACATCCGGCAGCCAGGCCAGCGAATCTGTAATTTGCTCCACCATCTCCTGCCTTTCCATTAAATCCTCGGCTCCAGGCGCAGGATCGGCATCGTCCGGAAACTGATCCACTGCTATCTGCTCTGATCGAAAAGCGGCGCTTCTCCAATAATCGCGGCACAGGTTTAGAGCAACCTTATATAGCCATGGACGAAGCTGCTCCAGCTCCCCGTATTTTCTCAAATGCCGAATCAGTCGAATAAAAGTCTCCTGAACGATATCCTCGGCTTTTGAGCGATCCTTCAGCTGCTGGGTAACATAGCTTAAAAGTGGTCCGTGATACCTGGTAACGAGCATTTCAAATGCCTCCTGGTCACCATCAGCCATTCGTTGCGTCAGCCTGTGGTCGCTAATCATCTCTCCATCACCCTCCTCCACTCCTGCTCCCATTGTTCATAAGAGAATCTCTGCTTTTTTGGAGAAGAATCGTCCGTATTATGATCCTCAACGATTTCAAGATCCTGAATATAAAAGTAATTCAATATCTCTTTCACTTCTTTGGATTTGCCTTCATCCATGGCCTTGCCTACTTGCTCTGCCATTTGAAGACCCAGCTGATCCGGATCTACATCCCTGTTAGAATTGTACAGCTCCCAGAGCATAGCGTTGCCCCAACCGTTCCTAAGCTCCTGATTCGTTATGCCCTCCTGTTCACGATAATACACATACCACAGCAAGGCACGGATTTGCAGACGAACATCCTCTTTAGTATCAGAGATCAAATAGTCTCCCTCTTTGCCCCCAACCATCATCGAATTCATCAATATTTCGGAAAAATACTTACTGTCCAAATATCCCTGAGTAAGCAAATAAGTCTTGTTTTCCATCGCATAGGGTGTGTAATGATCGGTGGGCAGATAAATCAATTGATTGATTTTCGGGTTCAATGGATGCAGCCATGATCCGAAATACTCGTACAATTTCTCCCAATGGTCTAACATGTCTTTCGTTCCGGGAATATTGTAAGCTGAGGTCACCACGTTGACCGGCAGATTGGGGCGATTTAATTCCTCAAACCTTCCGCTAAACAATGTAATTCTATCCGTGACTGGCCCTTCGAAGATTTGATGTCCATCAGACCGTTCTTTTTCTGGCAGACTACTATACAACCGTGCTTTAAAGCCATTTAAGGTTAACCGGAAATACACTGAGTCATTCTTCGCGTTCGGAATTAAAACAAATGATAGCAACAAATTAGAGGAATCCACTTTCACGTACACCGCCTGATAGCCCGGTAATGGGTACCATCCAATATATTGGGGTAAAAATACATTCTCGCCATTCACAAAAGCAGAGTATTCTCCCCTTCCATCTGATCGTAAAGAGTATTCCTTCGCCGTTCCGGCATATGTCAGCTCTACCTTTACAGAGCCATCATTATTTTGCGGCAATGTAATGGTGAGCTGGTCTCCCTGATGAAGAATTGAAGCCTCCTTGCCGTTCACCTTCGCTTGTTTTACAGAAAAGGTACGGTTTAGCGTAAACGGCAGAGCATCCCCTTGTCTTCCCTTCGGAAGAGTAAGCTCCATGATAGCCTTCACCTCAAGAGAGTCATCCTGTTCTCTGTTCATGGTCAAATCATATTGAACAACCCTGAAATCCGGCTCCGGATATGCTTGGAAATTGTTAATATTCTGGATAGTTGGATCAGAGATTTTTTCGGCACGTGCATCGTACCGATCCTTCCACATCCCTCCATAGGGGATAAAGCTTCCGCAAGCAAGCAAAAGTGCAAAAAGGACAGCTGCCCACCTGAGATACACATATTTCGTTCGACGAAGGCAGTTCAATATCGTAATTCCCACTACGAGCATCAAAAGCGTAAAGGACAGGACAAATAACCGTGAATACAACAGCTCCTCAGCGACGAGCGCGGTTCCCCATACTTCGCTATTCATCGGCGTCGCTAGAAACAATTGGCTCAAATGAAACGTCCGCAGGGGGTACAAGTACATAGCGTCAATCAGGAAAATATCTATAAAGAACGTTCCGAACATCCATGCGCAAAACCCGATTAAATAAACAACCCGATTAGAGATGCAAATGGCAAGAAGCATCGATAAAGCTAGTGTCACAGCGTATGAAATTTCAAAGGAAAGCGCGTAATAACTGGTGTTAGCGGTCGTGACAGAAGCATCAACTCCGAGCTTGGCAGAAAAATAAGCAAATATAGCTGAAGCCACAATAGTAAACAGCGTAAAATATAATAGTGTTACTACGTATTTGGATGTAATTTTTGCAGTATTGGATACCGGCAGGGCATCGCTCCATTCATAGGAGTTACGCCTAATATCCCTCCGAATGGACAATATCCCCATCAGCATAACCAAACCCAGTGACATCGTGTGGGCGATCGTTAAGGAGGAGTTCGCCTTATTCTTAAAAATTTGACTCATATACCCGTCATTGACCATATACGCGGTCCATACAGCAAAAAGCACAGGCATGACAAGCAGCAGCGGATTACGAACAATCATCCCTAATTCAAAGCGAAACTGATGCAACCATTTACTCATAAGCCGTCGTCCTCCCAGGCATCGGAGCGAAGCAGCGCCAAGTATCCATCCTCCAGCCCTGGACTTACAGAGATCGTGTCCATTCCCGTCGGCGATGTCTCTCCAATCATTCGGCACAGCAATCCATCATCCGTACGTCTCGCTGATACGATCGACATAGGATCGAGCCCGGCATATTGCTGTTCCGAAACAATTCCTTCCCGTACCCGCCCTTCTCCGCACCTCTGCAGGTCAGATAGCTGCCCCGACAGCTTGACGCTGCCTTTATTGAGAACGACTATTTGTCTGCAATTGCTCTCAATATCTGCAACAATATGTGTGGACAGCAGCACGATTCGTCCCAGACTGAATCTTGTCAGCAAATTGCGGAAGCGTACACGTTCCTCAGGATCAAGCCCTGCCGTCGGTTCATCTACAATGAGCACGGGAGGTGAGCCTATAAGCGCCTGCGCAATTCCAAGCCTTCGCTTCATTCCGCCGGAATAGGTACGAACCTTTTTATCCGCCTTATCCGTCAGGTTGACCTCCTCAATTAATCGCTCAACTTCCGTTCTACGAAATTTACTATCCTTAACGCCCTTCATAGTTGCAACATAGTTCAGGTACTCTCTTCCGGTCAATTGCGGATATGCTTGAAACTGCTGCGGCAGATATCCGATTAATTTTCGAACATCCTCCGCCTTCCGGACAGAAATACCGTGAATATATGCATCACCTGACGTCGGTGAGATTAGTGTGGCCAGAATGCGCATGAGTGAAGATTTACCGGCTCCATTTGGACCAAGCAGACCAATCATACCTTCGCTTAATGTCAGATTTACATCCAGAAGCGCCCAGCTTCCACACCGATATTTTTTAGATAAATGATCTATTTGTATCATATCCATCCTCGTTCCCCGTCATTATTGCTCCTCCGCGCGAAATCTCTATGTAGCTATAACGGAATGCTGTACAAAAAAGTTCATGCAGGTCTTTTCCTTTTTTTATGAAATAAGAAAGACGCCTTGATGGCGTCCCTGTAGGTATGCTCCAGCTATGGGTGAAATATGGACTAACTGCCCCGGGATTAATAGTCGCTTTGACTGCTCAGCCCCTGAGCAATGGCAACTCCCGCGCTTGTGCCTAGTCGGGTGGCTCCGGCAAGAATCATCGCCTCGGCGTCAGCGAGAGATCTTACTCCGCCTGAAGCTTTAACGCCGATCCCTGGTCCAACTGTCTTCGCCATTAAAGCTACCGCCTCTACCGTAGCTCCTCCTGTTGAGAAGCCCGTTGATGTTTTCACAAAATCCGCACCCGCAGATACGGCAAGGCGACATGCGCGAACCATTTCCTCGGGAGTCAGCAAGCAGGATTCAATAATTACCTTAACCAGCGCTTTACCAGATGCATACTCAATGACACCCACCATGTCACGAACTACCAGCTCATCATTTCCATCCTTAAGCGCTCCGATGTTAATAACCATATCAACTTCATCCGCACCATCCTGAATAGCCTGGGCTGTTTCAAAGGCTTTGACCTCTGGTGCCGATGCCCCTAGCGGGAAGCCGATCACCGTACATACCTTCACCTTGGAATCCGGGTCGCCCTTAAGTGCCTCTGCTGCTGTCGTAACCCATACCGGATTTACGCATACAGAAGCAAATTGATATTTTTTAGCCTCTTCTACTAATTTTAAAATATTCTCTTGAGTCGCATCTGCCTTGAGCAGCGTGTGATCAATTCTGGAAATGATTGATTTTGCACTCATGAACATTCCTCCGTTCTTAATACAAGCTTGAAATTTGCACGCCTTCAGGAAGCTTAAAGGGATTATCCTTATTTATTCTGTCATAAAACATAATGCCATTTAAATGATCAAGCTCATGCTGCATGACTATGGCATCAAAGCCCTTAAAGCGCAGCTTCAACTCATTTCCTTCAGCATCATAAGCTTTAATCTGCACCTTTTCATAGCGTGGAACAAAGCCCTGCACGGAGCGATCTACTGACAGGCACCCTTCACTCTCGGGCAAATAGGTCATCGCTGTTGAATGACTGATAATTTTGGGATTAAATAGAGCATACTCCCGATCACGCCCCTGATCATCACTAAGCAGCGCCGCAAACATACGCTTATTAAGTCCAATTTGATTGGCTGACAGCCCGACTCCGGCTCTTAGCTTATATTTCTTAGATATTATCGGGTCCTGGCTATTCTTCAAAAAAGCCATCATCGAGATCATTTCTTCCCGATCTTCCTCGCTCGGCGGTATGCTTACCGGCTCAGTTACTACTCTAAGTATGTCGTCGCCTTCCCTGACAATATCGTCCATGGTTATCATATAATTACTGTTGAATTTACTCATAGAAGTATAACTCATCCACCTTTTTTGCGTTTTGATTGCATGAACAGCTGCTCGCCACGCCCGGGTACTGAATCCATTTTGAACCTATCCGCTCCCCGGAGTTCTTCGAGTCGTTCATCTTCAGGATAATGACGTTCCAAGTATACCACAAATGCCTGTCGAAGCTTTATATCATTGAATATAAAATATATTAAAAGCCCCTATCTTGTTCAGCTAGGAGCTCATTAGTTATTCTTGCATATATTGAATGTTACTTATACTTATGCCAGTCCAGATCACTTGTATTTAACAGATGCTCGAAATTGTTGTCCAATCGCTTCTGCTCCGCTTTACGAGCTTCTTCTACCTTTTGCCTGGCAGCTTCAATCCGCTGCTGCTCTTCCTTCTTCAATTCCGAAGCCTGTTCTTTTAATTTGGCAATCGTATCTGCACCAAGCAAGTCTTTTAATGTAGCCGGCTTTTCATTAGCCTCTGTGGCAGGAACGCTCCGACCTTTCTTTTTTGCCATAGTGTCTCACCTCGATTTCAAGCCTAAAGTATCATAATGTAAAAAAACTTGTCAACCATGAGATAGTCCTTTAAAAATAAGGTTCAAATTATATTCAAGACTATCCTGCAGATCAAGAGGAATTCTGAATCCGCCCTGTAGCTCCAGAGCAGCAAAGCCATGCACAAGGCTCCTGATCCCTCTAACTGTATGCAGCGCTTGCTCCTCAGGCAAATGATAGCTCTGCAATAACTTCAGCACCAGGCCTACAATTCTATGGCTAGCCTCGCTTACCTCTCTATCCTCTGCTGAAGGAGCAAATTGCGCCGCCTCATAAAGCCCGGGATGCTCACGGGCATACGAAATGTAGGATACTGCAAAATCGCGGATTGCTGTCTCTCCCTCTTTTCCCTCTACGGCATCAGAAATGCAATGATACAGCTGATCCAACGCATACAAGGCTAGCATCTTCTTAAGCTCATCCAGACCACTTACATGGTTGTATAATGACGGCGGTCGAATACCCAGCTCTTTGGCAACGGAAGAGATCGTTACGGCGTTAGCTCCCTGCTGATCGGCTATCTCTATAACTGCCTTTAAAATTAAATGGCTGTCTATACCTGCTCTTGGCGACATATAATGATGCTCCCCCTTATTACAGCATTTTGTTACTTGCTTTTACAATCGCCTGTGTCATGACTTCAACAGGATGCTCTATCATTTCACCATGCCCGACAGCAAGAAGCGATGGCTTCATATCTGCCAGTCGTTTTGCGCTGTACAATGCCAACTCTTTATTCCATGTTGCTAACGCCGGAAATGGAAATCGTAGTGACAGCATGCCGCTGACCGCGATTCCGCCTCGAACCTGAAATGCATCTCCAACAATTAACGCACCGCTTCGGACATCCAATAATGATATGGAGCCCGGTGTATGCCCCGGACTAGCAATTACCCGCAATGAGCCCACAATATCTCCATCATTCAGCAACACATCCGCCTTTGTTGTTATCCCTTTTGGAAGATCGCCGCGAATCCGAGACTGCGGTTCATCAATATCAAGTGTAGCATCTCCCTGCAATAAACGATTATCTCGTGACGAGATAAAGACAGTGGCCTCAGGATATTCAGCCTTCAATTGATCAAGCGCACCTACATGATCTCCATGAGCATGAGTAAGAATGATCCGGGTCAGCGGTTTATTTGCTTCGTTTTTTAGAGCTTGCTTGATGCCTTTTGCGCTGAAAGGTAACGCGGCATCAATAAGCGTAACTCCATCATCTTCTTCAACTAAATAGCAGTTAACAGGAAATAGCCGCGGCATTGTCGTCAATTGTATCAATTTATCTTTACGAATGATCCTCATATTACTTCATCTCCCATTTAACTAATGATATTAGTTAAATAATAAACTAATACCATTAGTTAATCAATACTCCTTTTAACAAAAAAGATAATTAACTTGTAGAATAACAAAAAAAGCTTGAGGGGCCGGCTTAGAGTCCCCAAGCTTTTCTGTTGATTTAATCTACTGCCCGATTACTTCCGAATGCTTTTTTTCCTCATGACGCCCGGGCCAAAACGCCCACTTTCCTAATAGCATCGTAATCGCCGGAACAAGGAATGGTCTGACTACAAAAGTGTCAAGCAGTACACCGATCGCCGTGATAATCCCGAATTGCACCAGTACCTGAATAGGCAAAGTAGCAAGCACCGCAAATGTCCCTGCAAGAATGAGGCCCGCCGAAGTGATCACTCCCCCAGTCTCGGTTACCCCTTCTTGAATCGCCTGCTTCAGCGGCATCTCTTTTCGCTTCTTCCAAATGCTCGATATCAGGAAAATATTGTAATCCTCGCCCAAAGCTACAAGGAACACGAAGGCATATACGGGAATCAAGCCTTGAATAGCTGCCGCTCCCATGAAATCGTGGATGACGATCCAGCCAAGACCAAGTGCAGAGAAATAAGACAGCACAACGGTCAAAATCAAATAAATCATTGCTACGAGAGATCTTAAATAAACTAGCAGCAACAATGCAATAAGTCCGATTACGATCGGAATAATGACTTTCGCATCCCGACTATCCGTCATTTCAGTATCATATTGGGTAGCAGTCTGGCCGCTGATCCATACTTTAGCTTCCGGAGAAGATATCCCTGCAGCCTGAAGCGATTTTTCCGCTGTTGTCCGAATATCAGGAATATGATTCATTGCTTCATTCGAATATGGATTTATGTTGAATTCCAGGTCAATAGCCTGTATGTTCGCGTTGGTCGCTCCTTGTACAGGCTCAGACAATTTGCTGATGAACGGAAGTGCCTTCAGGCTGTCCTGCAATGCTGCGTCTTTTCCTTCAGTATCTACCATTAATTTGACGGGAGCCAGCTCGCCAGGGGTGAACTTATCCGCTATTACGGCAAAACCTTCACGTGAAGGCGTATCTTCGGGAAAAGAAGATAGCAGATCAACGGTGTAATCAATCCTCGTAGCATTAAGTGCCAGGGCACCAAGAATGATGACAGTAATAGACACGACAGCCCATGGTCTTTTCGTAACTACGCGGCCGATCCAGCTGCCAATATGCTTTTTGGAAGCAGGCTTGAACTTTCTCCCTTTTTTTCTGGCGCGTTCCTCCTGCATTTCCGGTGTACGCGGTACAAACGGATAAAATGAAGCACGGCCCAATATAGCAAGCAGAGCAGGTACAAGCGTCAAGCTGGCAAGCGCCATAATAAGGATCGACAAGCTGAACGGAACGGCAAAGCGGTGCAGCGCTCCATATTCAGCTACCAGGAGGACCAGAAGCGCAATAACGACCGTAAATCCGCTCATCGCGATTGCGCCGGAGGAATCCTTCAGAGCTCTAAGCAGCGCCTTAGCCTTACTGTCCTCTTCCACCAGATACTGGCGAAAATGCGATATCAGAAACAAGCAGTAATCCGTTCCTGCACCAAACAGCAATACGGTCATAATAGAAATAGCTTGCGAATCGAAGGTAATCCAGCCCTGCTCAGCCATTTTACCCAAAATAGGGCTTGAAACCCCATAGGCGAAGCCAACTGCAACAATCGGAATGATCGCCAGAATCGGTGAACGATAAATCAACAGCAGCAATATGAGAACAATCAGAACCGTAGCAATCATCAAAGAAACATCCGCTTGGGAAAATAACCCTACAGCATCGATGGATATTCCGGCAGGACCGGACACCCGTGCCGATATTTCCTGCTCATTCCCCTGCTTCGCGGCAAAAGGATCATAGCCGAAAATAACCTCGGCTTGCTTTCTGATTTCCTCTACCCCCGACTCCATTGTGTCCGAATCCGAGGCCTTTTCAAAGAAAAATGGCAATACAAATGCTGAGCCATCTTCTGAGGCTTCCGCCTTAAGCGCAGGCAATGGCACGCGATCAAAGGGCGGCACAAGCTCCTGGCCCGCTACCGGATTCTCCGTGAAGTAGGCTGTCAGCTTCTGAATATTTCCAAAATCCTCATCGCTAATCCCGCCCTCACGGTTCCACACCAGCAAAGCAGGTATACCACTGCCGCTCGGAAATTCCTGTTCGGCTAGCAAGCTTGCCTGAACGGAAGGCTTATTCTCTCCAAGATTTGGCGCATTATTTTGTTCCATGGATTTAACGCCTGGCCAAACAACGCTAAGTACAGCTGTGACAACAATCCAGACGAGCAGCGTAATCCATTTTGATCTTTTTCCGGCGACCAAGCGACCCATACGTTCAAACAACATTCCCATTGTTTCCTCCATCCCCCGGTTCTTAAAAATGTTTATCAGTGACATATGTCACATTAATTATATATACCGGAAGGTTAATTATCAATATTTTTTTTAAATTGAATTTCTTTAGTCAAATTGCTTATGGTATAATCATTGCTCAGAATAAGGTGCTTGAGGTGATATGATGAACACACCGAACAAGAAGCCGCTGGGTCGCCCCGTTCTGCAGCACGACAGCATGCCCACCCATAAACAAATTATGTTTACGGCCTCCCAGCTGTTTATGGAGAAGGGGTATGATGCGGTCTCCATGAATGAGGTAGCTGAACACTGCGGAGTGACAAAAGCAACGATTTACTATTACTACCCGACTAAAAACGATTTGTTCGTATCCTGCATGGTTGAAACCTTAGTTCAGGTAAAGACGCGCATTCAGGATATTCTCGACCAGTCGGGAGCATTTAAAGATAGATTAACGCTAATAACCGAGAAGTATTTGCGAATCCCGCAGGTTCATGTGAACGGGATGTTTGAGAAGGTGAAGCACCACCTCTCCCTTGATCATCAGCAGCAATTAATACAGAGCGAGCATGCGCTGTATGAGACATTGCAAGCCGGCTTCGATCAGGCTGTTGTAAATAACGAGATCCACTGCGAGGATACCAAAATCGCTTCATACATTTATGTAGCCATGCTAAGAGCGGGACAACTTCAATATGATGTCAATCAGGCGCTGTTTGCCACGGAACGGGAAGCAGCCGAGAGCATCGTCTCCTTTCTATGGAGAGGTATTCAACCGTAATACTTAATTTTTTAAACAAATTAATGTACTCTAATAACACATAGTATTACGAATAAGGAAGGATTATTTATGGCTTTTGGAATAACCAGAGAGGAACTTAATAATTGGAAGCGGGAAGTGGCGGAGGGCAAAATCGCTTATGTCACACACTATTGGCTTGATCCTCGTTTTCCGGGAATAACAACCGTAACCAAAGTCGGCTGCTCCGATATGAACCGGCTTACAGAATGGTGTCTGCAGCATGACCTTGATCCGAAATATATTCACAAGCGCTCCATTTTCCCCCACTTTGATCTTATTGGTAGAAAACAGGTAGAAATCTTGAAAAAAGAGAAACTTTGGGATCAGTTGGAACGTTTTAGACTAGTGTAAGTATAGAGAAAAAAATGTACGTACAGAGAAACCATATTGAGGTGATGTTTAGTGACCACCAGTTCCACTGATTCGCCAGTATCACAGAGCTTGTTCAGTAATCGTTTTTTTCAAACCGTGCTGATCTCCAACATCTTTTTACAAATCGGCATATGGGTCAGAAACTTTGCAATTCTTATGTTTGTGACCGACAAGACGAGTAGCGATCCGATTGCCATCTCGCTTATTTCCGTCGTGGAATTTGCCCCTATCTTTGTCTTCTCGTTCATTGGCGGCGCATTTGCCGATCGATGGAAGCCTAAACGAACCATGATTTGGTGTGATTTTCTATCAGCGGTATCGGTGTTTGCCGTTCTGATCACCTTATTATACGGCTCATGGGAAATGGTCTATTTTGCAACGTTTGTCTCTGCCATTCTGTCACAATTCTCCCAGCCTTCTGTCATGAAGCTGTTCAAGCAGCATATCCATCCGGAAAAAATGCAGCAAGGCATGGCAATGTTTCAGTCATTAATGGCCATCTTTATGGTGCTGGGTCCATCCCTTGGCATTTTCTCCTACCATCGCTTTGGAATCTATGTTTCAATTGGCGTGATGGGCGTTGCCTTCCTGCTGTCAGCTGTCGTCCTGTTCCGATTGCCTGCTGACGTGGAGCCGGAGGCTTCCGATGCTGCAAAAACAAACATTCGTCAGGAGCTCGCAGACGGGTTTCGCTACGTATGGCGGAGTCCGGTGCTTCGCGTGCTTGGTGCCACCTTTGCTATAGCGGGCTTTGCTGTAGGTACGATTCAAACATTAGGCTTATTCGTCGTTACAGAGCGACTTGGTCAAACGAAGGAATTTTTGCAGTTTTTACTTATGGTCAACGGGGTCGCAATGCTGCTCGGAGGTATTGGGATCATGGTCATCGCCAAAAAGGTGCCGCCACAAATTCTCTTGGCCTTCGGGATCTCGGTGAGCGCTGTTTGTATCGTAGGCATGGGGCTATCCACAAGCGTTCCGTTAACCCTGACACTTCAATTTATTAATGGCTTGACCTTCCCTTGCATTCAAATTGGTATCAACACGATGATCATGCAATGGACAGAGCAATCCTATGTTGGCCGGGTAAATGGTGTACTTAGTCCGATGTTCATGGGTATGATGGTCATTATGATGTCCATGGCCGGAATTCTGAAGAAGTTTTTCCCTCTTGTAGGCATATACTCTGTATCCGGCATTATTATGCTAATCGGGGCAATTATATTGATCCCTATCTTCAGACTTAAGCCTGCGTCTGCGCTGGCAACTGTATCCGGCAAACCGGAAACGACTTCATAAACAAGAACGAAGAAGAACGAAGATAAGTACCTCACCATAGTGAATCCTGCAAAAGTCTGGTTTATGTGGTTGTTATGGCTTGGAACTGGAAAAAGCATATGCAAAACACAAAAGCAGCTTCATCCTCATTCGAGGGTGGGCTGCTTTTTCTCTTTTGGCTTCACCATGCGCGATGCGTTAGCAAAGAAGGCGGTGATGCAGGCAGGTAATCGTATGCGGAAAAGCCCCTTCCGCTTTCCGCCGGAAAGCTCTGAATGCGCCCTGATTGCCTCATCGCACTTTCCGGGGTGCTTATCGGGGTGCCCTATGCGCTCCAATTCCCCTCGTTGGCTTTCGGGGTGCTCTCTGGGGTGCTCTTCGGAGTGCTCTATGCGCTCCAATTCCCCTCATTGGCTTTCGGGGCTCTCTGGGGCGCTCTTCGGAGTGCTCTATGCGCTCCAATTCCCCTCGTTGGCTTTCGGGGCTCTCTGGGATGCTCTTCGGAGTGCCCTATGCGCTCCAATTCCCCTCGTTGGCTTTCGGGGCGCTCCAAATTATGTTCTTGGAGGCACCGGTCAAGCAAATTGCTGCAAAAGTGCAGGCTTTACTAAGAAATCCACTAATTCTGATGAAAAACCTGCAAAAGTGCAGTTTTTTACTCAAATCGAGCCAAAGCATGTGACTGAACCCGAAAAAAGATGCACTTTTGCATGAATTTTCGTTGTAAATCCAATTAAAGGGTAAAAAGATGCACAATTGCATCAATTCACTTTCGATGCTTCGTTGAAATGTTGATCAAGTATGTGCGTGAAATCTAACAGGTGGTCTAGCTTGATCTTTGGTG
>RCUU01000179.1_pt1 | contig 36831 bp, 23 predicted proteins | sample 2166211 | NCBI WGS metagenome assembly RCUU01 (sample SAMN09932620, study PRJNA488358) | compost metagenome | feature: garden; material: soil; isolation source: compost soil in phenylacetic acid-enriched culture | place: Germany: Experimental Botanical Garden Goettingen | collected 2016-01-27
CTCCAGCGCCTGCTTCGTGGTGTTCAGGTAAAAACCGGGGATGTCACGGGTATTGATCATCTCCATCACCAGCTTGATACCCACCGCTTCGAGGCGGTCGGCAGCGTACTCGAGGTTGTCGAGCAGGGTGTTTTGCACCATGAACGGGTCTACACCCTGCGGCGTGATGCCAGCCAGACAGTTAACCTGGGTGTTACCCAGCACCTTGGCGTACTCAATGGCAGTGTCGACGCCGGCACGGAACTCCTCGACCCGTTCCGGCAAGCAGGCGATACCACGCTCACCCTTAGCCCAGTCGCCAGCGGGCAGATTGAAGAGCACCTGCTGCAGTTGGTTGCCATCAAGGCGGGCGCGGATCTCCTCTACGGGGTAATCGTAGGGGAACAGGTACTCGACACCACGGAACCCGGCCTGGGCGGCGGCTTTAAAACGGTCCAGGAAGTCCACCTCGGTGAACAGCATGGACAGGTTAGCGGCAAAACGAGGCATGATCGGCTCCGGGTCAGTCCAGTGGCAGGATGGAAGTAGGGGCGTCGGCTCGACTGGTAGCCAGCGCCTCAAATTCGTTAATGGCGTTGATCTCAGTACCCATGGCGATGTTCGTGACGCGTTCCAGAATTACCTCGACCACCACCGGTACTCGGAAGGTTTCCATCAGTTCGCGGGCCTGGGCGAAGGCGGCGGGCAGGTGGTTTGCGTCGAATACACGGATGGCCTTGCAGCCTAAGCCCTCAACCACGGTCACGTGGTCCACGCCGTAGCTACCCAACTCTGGCGCGTTTACGTTTTCGAACGACAGTTGCACGCAGTAGTCGATGTCAAAGCCACGCTGGGCTTGGCGGATCAGGCCGAGGTAGGCGTTATTCACCAGCACGTGGATGTACGGCAGATTGAACTGTGCGCCCACGGCCAGTTCCTCAATCATGAACTGGAAGTCGTAGTCGCCAGACAACGCGACGACCTGGCGCTCTGGATCGGCTTTCACCACGCCGAGAGCAGCGGGGATGGTCCAGCCCAACGGCCCCGCCTGGCCGCAGTTGATCCAGTGACGCGGCTTGTACACGTGCAGGAACTGGGCGCCGGCAATCTGCGACAGACCGATGGTACTGACGTAGCAAGTATCCTTGCCGAAGAAACGGTTCATTTCCTCGTATACCCGTTGCGGCTTGACCGGCACTTCGTCGAAGTGGGTCTTGCGTTGCAGGGTGCGTTTGCGTTCACGGCAGGCTTCAGCCCAGGCTTTGCGGTCCTTGAGCTTGCCAGCGGCCTGCCACTCGCGAGCTACCTCGAGGAATACATCGAGGGCGGCGCCTGCGTCGGAGACGATGCCGAGGTCCGGGGTGAACACGCGACCGATCTGGGTCGGTTCGATGTCCACGTGCACAAACGTGCGGCCTTCGGTGTAGACGTCGACAGAGCCAGTATGGCGATTGGCCCAGCGATTGCCGATGCCGAACACCAGATCCGACTCGAGCAGGGTAGCGTTACCGTAGCGGTGCGAGGTCTGCAGGCCACACATGCCCGCCATCAACGGGTGGTCATCGGGCAGGGTTCCCCAGCCCATCAGGGTCGGGATTACCGGCACACCGGTCAGTTCGGCGAAGGCCACCAGCTTGTCACTGGCGTCGGCGTTGATGATACCGCCACCGGCGACGATCAGCGGGCGCTCAGCGGCATTGAGCATGGCAAGAGCCTTCTCGGCCTGAACGCGACTGGCTTGGGGCTTGTGCACCGGCAGCGGCTCGTAGGCGTCGATGTCAAACTCGATCTCGGCCATCTGCACGTCAAATGGCAGGTCGATCAGTACTGGGCCGGGCCGGCCGCTGCGCATTTCGTAAAAAGCTTTCTGGAAGGCATAGGGCACCTGACCCGGCTCCAGCACGGTAGTGGCCCACTTGGTCACCGGTTTGACGATGCTGGTGATGTCGACGGCCTGGAAGTCTTCCTTATGCAGTCGAGCTCGAGGGGCTTGCCCCGTGATGCAGAGAATCGGAATGGAGTCTGCCGAGGCGCTGTACAGGCCAGTGACCATGTCGGTGCCGGCCGGGCCTGATGTACCGATGCACAAGCCGATGTTACCTGCGTGGGTGCGGGTGTAGCCCTCGGCCATGTGCGAGGCACCCTCGACATGGCGGGCCAAAACATGGTCGATTCCACCAATTTTTTTCAAGGCAGCGTAGAACGGATTGATTGCGGCTCCGGGGATACCGAATGCGGTATCGATACCTTCACGGCGCAACACCAGAACGGCGGCCTCGATTGCTCTCATTTTGGCCATTGTGTACTCCTTCGCACGGGTCGATAATTTTTGTAGTGGGGATCAGTCTGTATTAGGCTTGCGTGCGTTAGAACACCTGAAAATTGTTTTCTGTCGATATGAAAGGTATCGAATGGCACGGTACACAGAGCTACATAGCTTCGTTCAGGTTGCCCAGAAGGGCAGTTTCGCTTCTGCCGCGCTGAGCGAAGGCGTGACCCCGGCAATACTCGGTAGGCGACTAGATGCGTTGGAGAAACGCTTGGGCGTGAAACTGATGCACCGATCGACTCGGGGTTTGCGCCTGACCGAACTTGGGGAGCAATTGCTGGAGCGCGCTAGGTTACTGCTGCGTGACTTTGACGACATGGAGGCCGATATCAGTGGCTGCGGCTCCATGGTCAAAGGCAACCTGATGGTTTCGGCGCCCGCTTCTTTTGGCAGAGTTCACGTTGCCCCTCACGCATTGGGGTTTCACCAAGAGTTTCCCAACTTGAAGCTCTCGTTCAACCTCACCGACAGCCTCGTCGATCTGGTTAGCGAGGGCTACGACATGAGCATCCGCATTGGCGGGGTAACCGACCCGAACTATGTAGCGGTCAAGTTGTTCAGCAATCGTCGGGTAGTTTGTGGCACCCCTGAATACTTTGCCCGGAATGGCCGTCCGACCACCCTGGAGGACCTGGCCGACCACAATTGCTTGGCATTTACTTTGCAGGGCGGTCAGCAACGGGGCTGGGTATTCCAGCGTAATGGCCGACAGGTAGCGATGCGGGTCAGCGGCAGTCTCGCGTGTAACGATGGCGAACTGCTGTTCTCATGGATGCGCCAAGGCTTGGGGATCGGCTGGCGCTCGACGTGGGAGATCCAGAAAGAGTTGCTGAGCGGCGAACTGGTCACGGTCCTGGATGACTTTGCCCTCGATGACTACGATATCCAAGCGGTGTATCCACAGCAGCGCTTCTTGCCAGCCAAGGTGCGGCATTTTATCGAGTACCTGAAGCTGGTGTACCAGAGCCCCGGATATTGGGAACAGTGATGGGGGCAGCGATGCACCCTATGGATGCTATAGAGGTCGGGGTTTGGATTATTTCAGTGCTTTGAATGCCTTCGTCGAGGCGGCGCGGCAGAGCAACTTCTCACGGGCGGCAGAACGACTGGAGGTGAAGGCCTCAACTATTTCTCGGTACGTAAGAGACTTAGAGGCGGACCTGGGTATTGCTTTGTTTAATCGCTCAACCCGCGCGCTGAGGCTGACAGAGGGCGGGAGAACTTTCCTGGTACATGCTCAGCGCGTGCTGGATGAGCTGGAAGTCGCGCGCGCCGCAGCCTCCTCGTTGAATGACGAGCCCCGTGGCGTGCTTCAACTTAACGCACCACCGGCGTTTGCCCGGCACCACATCGTGCCGGCGCTGAGCGAGTTCAGGGCGCGATTTCCACAAATCCAAGTCGATCTTACCTGTGAGGAGAGTCAGGTCAATCTCATCGACGCCGGAGCCGATTTAGCAATACGTCTCGGTTGCTTGCCGGACTCCTCGCTTAAAGCCAGGAAGATTGCTGACGAGCAGTGGGTGCTGTGCGCCGCGCCCTCATTGTGGCATGAGCCGAGCGGACCAGAGCATCCAGAGGCGCTGGCGGATCAAGGCTTCATTGCGTCCAGCCAACGTCTGGACCTGTATTGGAGCCACGCTGGCGAGACAGTCCGGCAAAGTCACACGGTTACGTTGCGAACCAACGACCTTGAGGCTCAGCTAGTCGCCGCGCAGGCGGGGCAGGGCCCCGTCCTGCTGCCGGCTTGGCTGGTCGCTAAGGCGATCCGACAAGGCACGTTGGTGCGCTGGTTATCCGCATGGCAGTGCCAGCCTGGAGAGGTAGGTACCTCGCTATGGTTTATCTATCCGCCGAAACGGATCGTTTCCTCAAAGGTGCGCAGCTTCATCGACTTCATGGTGCAACGCATTGGCGAGGCTCCATACTGGCGTCTTTGAGTGCCGGCCACAGTACTCAACTGAAACGGATATCTAAGGCGCGCAACCAGGTCTGCAGCCCTGCGTCCTGGATCGGGATCAGCAGCGCCTCACGATCGGAAGTATTGTAGTGGGCATGCCAGTAACCTGGCGGGGTGACGAAAGCCAGGCCAGGGGTCCAGTCGACCCGAGTCGGGTTAACGATTTCACCGGCTTCGTCGAGTTGTGTACCGACCAGACTGTAGCAACCTGGCGGGCAGTCGACGATAAAGTCCAGCGCAAGGGACTGGTGTCGGTGGGGTTTCTGCACGGCACCAGCCGGGACCAAGCCATACATAGCCCAAAGCACGTGGGTGACGGTGCGAGTTTGCGGGAAGTTACGATTACCGAGCAGAATGCTGACTCGGCTGCGGTCCTTGGCCCGCGGGTCGGCGGCGGCTTGGCGCAAGTGGGCGTTGGCGACCTCGCTGGCATACAGCGTCGGTGCAAAACGGTCCTCACTGCGTGTTGCGCCCAGGTAGCGAAGCAGCGGTTCGTCGTGCACATAGTAGAATCGGCTGTCGCTAGACGCCTGAAGAATGCTCGCATGCATGGCCGGCAGCGCAACGAAGCAGCCTTTATGCCACTCGAAGGTGGATTTGTCATAGGTCAACCGACCCTCACCCTCGATGACGTAGAGCACTTGCGAGGTGGCGTTAGGAGCTAGACGCAAGCTGTCGCCAGCAAGTACTCGTACGAAGTTAGCGCACAGCCCCGGCCCCGTGGCAGGTCCTTCGCAACCCAGTGCTTGGCTTAAGTCCAGCGGTATGACTCGAGACTCGCCCTCCTGACATAGGGACGCCGGAAACGTATGGTACGGCACCCGAGAGATCAGCTTCGCGCCAATGGGATTGGCAGCTTTGCTGTACTCGAAGAATTCGGCTTCGGCTAAGTAGCTCGGACGTGCTGAGATGATCTGCTCGTTCAGGGGTTTGTTCACGGTATGACCTCTTGATAAACGATGAAAGCGGTGGTGCGAGGTCACTGTACAAACGTGGGGGAGGAGGATTAAGCCCCCAAAGAGCATAGGTGTTGTGCCAGTAGGGGATGTCAACAGCCGTACCATCATTGGATAATGACACCCCCACATATTGGACGGCACCTTCGTATGCAGACGAGGCCGTGCGCTTGCTCGATGGCGAAGGATTCAAAAACAGCTATAGCGCCGTATGGCTTTGTCAGCCCCCAGAACCAGTGAGGAACAAGCCCAAGTATGTATGCGCCATCTTCGAAGGTTGTACCTTCATCTTATTGCACTGAGCTTTGGGCTGTGAGGACCTGCAAAAACGAATACCAGCTCCGGCGCTACCAATCCGGATTTTCTTTGCTGTAAAAGCGCGGATATCACTCGTTTCCGTAGCGACGTTGTCGTTACCCTTCTTCATTAGTGGATTTGTCTATGCAGGGCTTTCCTGGCCAGGAGATCGATGCAATGGCGCCAGAGCGTGGCGCGTTCAACGATCTACTTTTGCGCTTCATCTGCCTCATCACCCTGGCGATCTTCATTGTCGACACTCTGACTTTGTTCGAGATCGCCGTTGCCGTCCTCTACGTACTGGTCATCATGATCGCCACGACCCGTCTTTCGGTGAGGGGCATACGTCTGCTAGCAGTGATTTGTAGTTGCTTGACGTTGACGGCTTTCCTGCTTTCGCACCACAACCAGTTCTTCAGTGAGGCTTTGGCCCGCTGCCTAGTTAGCCTTGTTGCCATTGCAGTCGCTGGCTGGCTTGCCGTGAAAAGTCGGAAGGTCACCGACCGTTTACGAGAGCAGTTTGCACTGCTGTCGCAGACCCATGATGCGATTATCGTCTGTACGTTTGACAGCCGTATTCGCAGTTGGAATTCCGGTGCCGAGGCACTCTACGGCTGGACCGCCGATGAAGTAATTGGACGAGACTGCTGGGATTTGCTCTGCAGTCGTTCATCACAGGCACCGCAGGCAATCAAGGCCGAGCTGTTGGAAAAAGGTGTTTGGGAAGGCGAACTGATCGAGACAACACGCGCCGGCAAAGAGGTCACAATCCTCAGCCGATGGTCGCTACACCGAGACCAACTTGGCAATCCCAGGGCGATTCTGGCCAGTAACAACGATGTGACCGACCGGCGCCTAGCCGAGGTCGCACTACATCGCTCCCAGGCTGAACTGGCCCACGTAAGCCGAGTCAGCATGCTGGGCGAGTTGGGCACCTCAATAGCTCATGAAGTTAACCAGTCACTGGCTGCCATCGTAACCAATGCCGAAGCGGCCCAACGTTGGCTGGACCGTGCCGACGCACATGAAGCGCGCGTGGCAATTGCCAGGGTGGCCAGCAATGCCCGACGGGCGAGCGATGTGATACAGCGGATTCGCGAACATACCCGCAAGGCCGAGCCACGGCATGAATGCCTGGATATAGAGAGTGTTGTGAGCGAATCCCTGACCCTCCTTGAGCGGGATATCCAGCATCGCCGGATACAACTCTTTCGAAGCCCGGTCCGTCGTCTGACGGTACGCGGTGACCGGATTCAACTGCAACAGGTCATGATCAACCTGTTGATTAACGGCATCGACGCTATCGACGAGCGTGAAGGCTCAACTCGCCATTTGTACATCGAGGTTTGTGAGCAGGATCAGCAGGTGCAGGTCACTGTCAGAGACAGTGGTACAGGTATAGAGGAAGAGCACCTCGACATGTTGTTCAACGCATTCTTCACCACCAAGGATGAGGGGATCGGTATTGGCCTGCCCATCTGCCGCTCAATCATCGAGGTGCATGGCGGTCGCATCTGGGCCGACAGCCGAGCGGGAGAAGGCGCGACCTTGTCGTTTGTACTGCCTAGAGTCTGCGAGGAGGTAATAGCATGAAAAACACCTGCATCTACATGGTGGACGATGATCACGACCTGTGCGAGGCCGTAGTTGGGCTTCTGCGTTCGGTTGATCTGGCCGTGAAAACCTTCGCTTCGCCGAATGAGTTCCTCCAGTTTCCGCGTCCGGAGGTTCCTAGTTGTTTGATTCTCGATGTGCGCCTCAAAGGCGCTAGCGGCCTCGACTTCCAAGCTCGTATGGACGATTTGCGGGTGAACATTCCAGTAATCATGATGACTGCCTACGGGGATATCCCAATGAGCGTCAGGGCCATGAAGGCCGGCGCCTTGGGCTTTCTCACCAAGCCATTTCGCGATCAGGATCTACTCGATGCTGTAGTAGAGGCTCTTGAACATGATCGTCAACGCCGAGTGAGCGAGGAAGGCATCATCGAGTTGCGTGAGCGCCACAACCGCCTAAGCACACGTGAGCAGGAGGTGATGGCCATGGCCACGACTGGCCTGTTGAACAAGCAAATTGCAGCCGAGCTAGGGATTAGCGAGGTCACGGTGAAGATTCATCGAGGCAGTGCGATGCGCAAGATGAACGCCGGCTCGTTCGCCGAATTAGTGCGCATGGCTCAAGCGTTATCAGTGCAATGGCAAGCACAAGGTCAAGCCTAGGGGCATACCAGAGCATGATTTGCAGCAGGCCAAGTGCAGCATAGTCTAGAGCTCGGTCTTTGGCTTTTCAGGTAGTACGTCTTGTCTCCCTACCATATTTGTATCGTCGATGACGATGAAAGCGTCAGGATGGCGCTCGATGGGCTGGTCCGTTCGATGGGCCATTGCGCCGACACCTTTGGGTCGGCGACTGAATTCCTGGCGTCGCAAGCATTGCACACCTGCGATTGCCTAATCCTTGATGTGCAGATGCCCGGGCTGTCCGGGCTCGAGCTGCAACAGCAGCTACTGTCTTTGGGCGTATACCTGCCGCTAATTTTCATTACCGCGTTTCCTGAGGCTCGCTGGCGTGAGCAGGCTCTGGCCGCCGGGGCTCTGGAGTTCCTTGGCAAACCCTTTGATGGTCGCACGTTGGTAAGCCTGATCGAGCGGGCGGGCCGACTTGGACGCGGGCGTTAATACCAAGGTATGAGTCGTTAGCACCATGATATGACGCCGGCTCGTCCAAGGTGTGGCAGGCGCGATCGTGACGTTGCTCCATCATTGAGACTCATCCGGAGATGGCATCTGGCTATCTCACGGCAGAAGAGTAGGAGAGGTATCTCCTGGGTTTATCTGGATGGGGGTCGCAGTGCTTTTGAGCAATCTTACGATAGGCAAGCGCGCGGCCTTGGGCTTCGCGGTGGTCACACTAATCTTCCTGCTCACCGGAATCTTCAGCTTGTCGCGCATGGCTGAGCTAAATCGAGTAGCACGACATGTGAATGATACTTGGATGTCGGGAATGAGCATCCTGCAAACCTTCAGTGCTCAGGTTGCCGTTATGCGAATTGAGAGCGTGCGCATTCGGTCGACATCTGATCCACAGGCCTTGGTTCGTAGTGAAGACTTGATCATCTCTGCCCGGCAGCGGCTGACCGAAGAGCTAGCGCGATACAAGAACCGCGGGATTTCGGCGCTAGAGAAACAAATGGTCGAGATGCTAGAGGTAGAGCTAGCAAATTACGTGGGCAATCTGGACCGGTTGCTTCGGCTCTTGCAGGTTGGCACCCCAGATGCTTCGCAACAGGCGGAAATCAATGCGGCCTTGGCACAAAGTGGGAGCCTGATCGGCGAACAGATTGACGCACTTGTTTCGCAGAACCAAGCAGGGGGGGCGAAGGCCATCGCTCAGGCCCAAGCGCTGTACGAACGAGTGGTCGTGGTCGTCGCCTCTGCCTTGTGTGCCTCGATTGCGGCCACCGTACTGCTTGCGTTGCTACTCACCCGCAGCATCGTCAGGCCGTTGCATACCGCGCTGCAGGCGGCACGTGCCATCGCTGACGGTCACCTAGACAGGCCGATTGTACCCTCTGGCAAGGATGAGCCCGCGCAGTTGCTGCATGCGATGGCGGAAATGCAACATAGCCTGCGCACAACTATCGGCCTGATCAGTGACTCTGCCGGTCAATTGGCCACCGCCTCGGAGCAGATGAGCACGGCGATGGACGAGAGTACTCGAGGCCTTCAACAGCAAAGCGAGGAAATCGAACAGGCCGCGACCGCGATCACCCAGATGAGCAGCGCCGTGGATGAGGTGGCGGGCAATGCTGTTTCCACCTCCGAGTTGTCCCGCGAGTCGGACGAGGAGATGCGCAATGGTCACAGCCAAGTCGCCAACATCGTTGACCAGATTCAGGTTCTAGCCGAGGGCATCACGCGTTCCTCGGGGCAGGCAAGTGGACTGTCGGATCAGGTACGAGACATCAGCATGGTTATGGAGGTCATCCGTGGCATTGCCGAGCAAACTAATCTACTGGCCTTGAACGCCGCGATCGAGGCAGCCCGCGCCGGAGAGGCGGGGAGAGGCTTCGCGGTAGTAGCCGACGAGGTTCGCTCATTGGCTCAGCGTACGCAGAGTTCAACTCTGGAGATTGAGAGCATTATCACTGCAATCCAGCAGGGCACAGTCGTCACAGTTGAGGCCTTGCAGATGAGTGTTGGTCAAGTGGCTCAGACCCTTGAGAGGGCCCAGGCTGTGAGCGGTTCGTTACAGCGAACTACGGAGGCCGTTTCAATGATCAACGAACGCAATTTGGTCATTGCCAGCGCCTCCGAACAACAGGCCCTCGTGGCCCGTGAGCTCGACCGCAACCTGGTCAGCATCCGCACCTTGTCCAACCATTGCGCCACGAGTGCGACCCAGACGTCTGTGGCAAGCCTGCAGTTGTCACAACTGGCGGTCCAGCTCAAGGGTATGATTTCGCGTTTTTCGGTGTAACCCCATGATTTCGACCCGTGACAGCGCACGCTCGGCACTACAAACATGGCGTGGACATCTGTGGAAGGTATTCGGCTGCGGTCTGTTCGTGCTGCTCGCAGCCCTCTTGGTGGTGGCTTACCGACAGACAGAGCGTCAGGCGCGGCTGGATGTTCGCAATCTGGGGCTCGCATTAGAGGCGCGGCTTGATTCTGGCTTGCTACAACCTCTACACGCCAATCTGCGTACTCTGGCTACCCGGCTATCGGGCGGGGAGGTAAGTAACCACGGTTTGGATGCCACGTTGATCAGGCGCTTTCACGAAGAGGCGGCTAGCCTGCCAAGCCAGATGCCCTTCGAACTGATCGACGAAAAGGGACGCCTGGTTGCTAGCAGCTTCGATGGCACCGCCGCGCCTTCCTTCGACCAACTTCGATACTGGTCACTGCTTGCTCGGCAAGCGCAAGACGGTGACTCGCTGGTGATCGAGCAAGATCCTAATCAACCGCGGCTGCACTTCGCCATGCCTATCTTTGATCGCCTGGGAAGCAGGCAGGGCTGGGTCGCCACGTCGCTAAATTTGGCAACGGTGCTCGAACTGTTCCACGAGGTAGACGTCGGGCTCCACGGCGTCATCAGTGTGCGTCGAGTGGATCGGCCGGAAAGCGTGCTGCGCGATCCCCCCCTGGCCAATCCTCTTGATCCTCAGGAACGCGTCGCCCTGGACGAGCAGCATGTGAGCGGACGCCGTGACGGTGACTTCTATATGCGTTCACCGCTGGATGGCATTGAGCGCCTGTATGGCTTTAAACGTATAGGCGAGTATCCGCTGGCATTAACTATCGGCCTTGCCACCGACGATTACCGAAAGGAATGGCACTACACCTTCGGTTGGGCCTGTGCGCTCAGCGCCGTGTTCTTTTTGGTGATCATCTCTCTGGACCGTCGTCTGCATCGTGCGCAACGGCGTGAGTCACGAGCGACAGCCGACCTCGCATTTATGGCGTACCACGATGCCCTGACCGGGCTGCCGAACCGGCATCGCATCAGTGAGCGCATTGAAGAAGCCATTGTCGACGCAGAAGGTTTCCACCTGCTGTACCTCGATCTGGACAATTTCAAGACCATCAACGATTCCCTCGGTCATGTGGCCGGAGACCAGGTGCTGTGCGAACTGGCGCAGCGTCTTACAAGTCTGCAGGGCATCGATACTACTGCCCGCTTGGGGGGAGATGAGTATCTGATGTTGGTCAGAGCCACGACCAGAAAACAGTTGGAGCAGTTGCTGCGCGACCTTGACAGTCGTCTGCGAGAGCCTTGGCTGGTACATAACTGCTTGTTGGAGGTGCGGACTTCCATTGGTATTGCCTGTCATCCTGATCACGGGACGAGCTTTGACGACTTATTCAAGGCTGCAGACATTGCGCTGAATCAAGCAAAGAAATGCGGTCGGGCCCGGCATACCTTCTACACCCCAGCGATGGGGGAGCGCGCGCTGAAGTCACTACAACTGCAAGTTGAGTTGCGGGCTGCACTACACAACGATGAGTTCGAGCTGCACTACCAGCCGCAGGTGAGTCTAGACAGCGGGGAGGTAGTCGGAGCAGAGGCATTATTGCGCTGGCGCCACCCTTCTCGAGGAATGATATACCCGGGGGAGTTCATTGCTGAAGCGGAGTCCAGTGGATTAATCGTGCCCATCGGGCGTTGGTTGCTTACCACTGCATGCGAACAGGCCGTGGCTTGGCAACGCATGGGCCTTGGAACACTCATAGTCGCGGTGAACTGCTCTGCTATTGAGTTCAAACAAGGCGATTATGTCGATAGTGTCGCCCTGGCATTAAGCACATCCGGTTTAGAGTCGTCTTTATTGGAGCTAGAGCTCACCGAGTCGATTCTCATCGAGGACACCGAGAGGATGATCGCTTGTTTCCGGCGGTTGAAGGCTATGGGCGTACGGTTGGCAATCGATGATTTCGGTACCGGCTATTCGAGCATGGCTTACCTCAAACATCTGACGATTGATCGGCTGAAGATCGATCGCTCATTCGTCCAGAATCTGGCCGACAATGCCGATGACAGAGCTATCGTCGGCACAATGGTGACCTTGGCGCACAATCTCAATTTGCAGATCGTCGCGGAGGGTGTGGAAAGCGACAATGTATTACCCATATTGAGTCGTATGGGGTGCGACGAAGCTCAGGGCTATTACTTCTCTCGACCAGTGCCGGTGAAGGAATTCGAGTTGTTCATGTCATCTGCTTTGGGAACAGTCTAATCAACCATGTCCAAGAGAGAAGCATGTTGCTCCATGTTGCTCATAGAGCAGCCGCGCGAACTTTGATGTCGTCAACATCTTCCAACTGCTGTGACGTCTAGGTACGTAAAAATTAGCGTTGCTAGTGACGTATTACGTTTGCTGGTGCTGAACTGATTTACAATGACAATCTGTTACGTGCAACGTGTTGCGTGTGCCCAGTTGTTTATTTTTTAGTGCAAAAATATCTTTTCAAATTCTTATAAAAACCTGCGCACTGAAATTCTTGACTTAAATAAATACCTGCCGTCGCCGCAAGGATACATACAGCGCTATCCTTGCGGCGGATTATTTCATATGCGCTTTTTGAACGTATTGGGCATCAAAACCCAGTCGATATAGGCAATGCACTGCTTCCGATGGAGGTATTGCTGTGCAATTGGAATGGAGCAACTTGTAGTCTATTCATAATTAGCTCAAGGGTTAATTGGGTTACAGATTCATTGGGTGCTATGCATTGTTAGCTTCCTGATGACAGCACTATGGTTAATCTGTTTTTTGGCCAGATCATAATGAGAATAGAGGTAGCCTGATATGCGTGTAAATTTGCCCATTACCGAGCGCGAAAGAACGTTCTCCAATGAGCAGCGGCTGATCTCGACCACCGACCTCGACAGCCGGATCACCTACTGTAATGATGCATTTGTAGCAATTAGCGGGTTCACTTATGACGAACTGATAGGGCAAACCCACAATTTGGTTCGCCACCCGGATATGCCACCCATTGTGTTTGCTCATATGTGGGAGACGATCAAGCAAGGAAAACCTTGGATGGGGGTGGTCAAAAATCGCTCGAAGAATGGCGACTTCTATTGGGTCAGTGCCTATGTCACCGCCGTCTATGAAGACGGTCGCATCAGTGGTTATGAATCGGTTCGTTCGCTACCTAGTCGCGCCCAGATTCGTCGCGCGACGGCGCTTTACGCGCGGCTGCGGTCCGGTAAAGCGGCTATCTCCCTAGGGACGCGAGTTTTTGGAACACTACAGTTCGGTTGGCCACTGCTGATGTTGGGAGGTCTGTCAGCGACTAGTGCTGTCTGGCTGCCACAGCCTGCGGCCCTTACGATTTCGGGAGCGAGTCTCCTGACTGCCTGGTACTTATTTGAGTCGCGCCAGCGTAAAACCATCGAGCGCATTTTGGCGGAGCACCCGAAAGCGTTTACAAGTCCATTGGTCGCTCTCACTTATAGCGATAACCCCGGAGCCCAAGGGCAACTGGAAATGGCCATGATCAGTGAGGAAGCACGCCTGCAAACGGCTCTGACCCGTTTGGTCGATGCTGGGATTAGTGTTAAGTCCAAGGCAGCACACTCATCTGAACTGTCCGCTTCGCAAGCGCAGTCACTCGAACGCCAACGCAGTGAAACTGATCGCTCAGCCGCCGCAATCTCTCAGATGTCGGCAACGATTCAGGAGATCACGCATAACGTGCAGAATACTGCGCATGCAGCATCTGAGGCTGACCGATTGGCCATGCAGGGCAGCGATTTGGCTCAGAAAAGCTTGGTTTCCATGGGAAACATGAGCCAGGCAGTCAATGAAATTGGTCAGGCGGTCAATGCGTTAGCAAGTCAGACCGAGTCTATCGGTAGCGTAGTGGATGTCATCACTTCAATTGCCGAGCAGACCAACTTGCTGGCGCTCAATGCTGCTATAGAGGCTGCCCGGGCAGGCGAGCAGGGTCGGGGGTTTGCTGTCGTCGCTGAGGAAGTGCGCGCTCTGGCTCAGCGTACACGAACTTCGACCGAAGAGATCCATGGAATCATTGCTTCATTACATGTTGGTACAGAAAGAGCAGTGGCGACTGCGAGCAGAGGGGAGGAGATTTCCCGCGACAGCATGCAGAGTGTTGAGGCGGTTCAATCGGCGCTTGTTGGCATCAGCGAAGCGGTTAGCCGCATTACGGGTATGAGCCAACAGATGGCGTCGGCATCAGCTGCGCAAAGTCATGTAGCTGAAGACATCAATCAACAGATTACGCGCATTGCGCAATTGTGCGATCACAGCGCCGGGAAGGCCATGCAAGGTGCAGAAATTAGCCAGGATCTAGAACGAATGGCGGAATATCTGCATAGCTTGGCTGAGCGCTTCAACCGATAGATGTTAGCTTCGATTGAGTACCCACAAGGATGTGGGGCTGTCATCATCGGAGGTGATCTGCTCTAAATATTGACCAATCGCTCAGTACGCTTGTTCTTAACTGCCAATTGATATGCGGTTCCACCCTTAACCTTGCTCGGCTGTACGCCGAACTGCAGAAGTGCCGATCTCCTTACTCCTGCCAGCGCGCCTCAATGGGTAAATCAACTGGCTGTTGCACCATGAGCACATGCTCTGGCAGGCGCTCGCGGTCAGGATCCATTGCAGCCCGAAACGTCTGGATTACGTACTTGGCAAGGGAGGCTCGTACATTGAAGACCATCGCCGCTGTCCCCCCCATGTACTCTTCGCGCACCATGCGAGCCTGCTCGGCGGAAAGGTCTCGATGGGGTACCAAGCGTATTGGGACGATACGCTGCCAGTGTCGGTCCTGCTCTGCTCCAGGTAGCAGCAGGGCGTCGGCCAGGCTAACCGCTGATATTCGACCTAGGTTGAAATCACGAAACTCTCCGGCCTTCTCGCAGTATGCCCGTACATGCCATCGTGGTCCGGCTTGAATCAGTGAGTGAGGGCGGATAAGCCGTTCATGAGCTTGGGGGGTGCTCATGGAGCGATAGGTCACCCTCACACAAAGCCCAAGCCGCATAGCTCGATGCAGTCGCGAGAACGGGACAGGGCGAATCGCCGTTGCATCGAATTGCGTACTTTCGAAAGGTACTCCAATGGAGATGGTTTCCAGAGAGCCTGAGGCACCGACAAGCCGTTGATATTCGGTGAATACGCCGCGGCTTAGGATTGGTTCGAGTTGTGGAGTGCTGCTGTAGCTTTTGCTGGCGGGATCAGGCTCGCAGGCTTCGGGGTATCGTACCCGAAAGCTCGCGATGTCCCGACTGGCTAGCGTTTCATGGATGTTGAACAAATCCAGCAAGCGCGATCGTGAGATTCTTCCTTCCCAGAGAAGCAGTATCTCGATCGCTTCAAAACGTTCTTGCGGGGCTGAGTTGCGACGCGGCATGGAATGATCACTGTTGAAGGGTTTTCATAGCATAGATGCATCAATAGATCTATGCTACGGTCAATGCAATGGCCACACGGACTTTGGTATGGAACCTAATATACCGCCGCTGTTCGAGCATTTGCCCAAGGAGCTTTTTCGCCCTTTGGCCGCCGCCAACAACCTACGCTATTGGGATGTGCTCTGTCGGCTTATGGCGGCCATGTGGGGAGAGGGTGGCCGCTCACCCGGGGAAGAAGCGCCCAAGTCACTGGTCCTTCGAACGATCGAATCGTTTCTAGTAGCCGATGACCCTTGGGAGGATATGGACAGCTCCCTTACGGTGACCGGAAGGGCTCATCTGATCTTCACCTCGCTCCATGCCAGCGGGTGGCTAAGTCAACGGCGCAAAGGCGTAGTAGAACAGGTCACGGTCAGGCCTGTTGTGGCACGGTTTTTTGGTCACCTGGTGGAGTTTGCCAATCAGACCCCTGAGTTCCTCGGGATTAGGTTCCACTCGATCTACGTCTCCCTGCGTGAAGTGCGCGATGCAAACGCGCACGGTCTTTATCATGAGGCGGCACGTCAGGCCAAACAGTGCATGGCACACATCACCAATACGAGTTGCCGCATTCAGGATCTGATGGGGAAACTCTCGGCGAAGGAAACCATGGGCGAGTTCGTTCGTGGCTTTTTCGAAGAGTACATCGAGAACGTTTTCATTGCCGACTATAGCGACCTGCGTACTCACAATCATCCGTTGCAGTTTCGCTCACAGATTATCGCTCTGGTTCGCCAACTCCAGTGTGACGATCAGCAGCGCCAGGGATTGATCGGTTGGTATGCCCAGATGAAGACCGACGACGACTTCCTACGCGCTGAGTTGCTCTACGAACGGGATACCCATCAGTTGCTGCGCCTTCGCGAAGTCGAAGAGCACTTGCAGAGATTGGATGAAGAGGTGCGTGACGCCAATCAGATGGCCATTGCGCTCTTTGAGTACAAGCTGCGCTCGCCTGGCAATTTCGACAAACTGATCGCGAGGGCCCTCAATGCCGTGGAGATCTTGGGGGAAGGGCATGCCTCGCTTCCGGGTAGGTCAGGCTTCTATCACGCTTCCGAGGTCGGCCTGTCCAAACCTCGTGTAACTCCGCGGGTTCACGAGCCAACACTGGTCGAAACCTACAGTCCGACAATTGAGGAGCTTGCAATGGAAGCACTTCGACAACGGATGAATGCCAATCGGCACGTTACGCCGCTGAAGCTGGCGGAGTACGTCACGCGACACGTCGGCTCTGATCTGCGCGTGACCTCGAGCCAACTGTCAATCGAATCGGTCATAGATCTGTGCTGCTACCAAAGGCTGTTATTGATCGCCTCGCGCGAGGCATGCCCTCCAGGAAAACGCAGAGATGATGTCCACCTGCAGTTGGTCCCTGGGATACGTGTCGAATTTGTCCCCGAAGCCATGACTCGCAACGCGTACATGGAACACCAAGAGTTCATGATTCATGTGAGGATGCCGTGATGGTCAACTGGGAGCGATTGGCAGAACAGTCAGAGGTAAGTTATGTCAGTGCCGACTTCGAGAGAGCGGCTTACCGGCTAATGGTTGAGCAGATCCTTTATGCCAATGACAAGTTCAGCCGGGTGGCCTATCACTTGATCGTCAAGCATCTCGCGGCGTTTCGGGAGGTGATGTCCTTGCTAGGGGTTCACCTGATTCACAATGCCCATCACGCTTATGTCGCGGCCATCCCTAGCCACCCAGTCGCCGAGAAAATGCGCCTTAGTGAGACACGTTTGGCGCTTGTTCTACGCCGCATCTATGACGACCGTATGCAATCGGCAGAGATCGCTGACGGAGAAGCGTTCGTGTCACTTGAAGAGTTGGAGCGTGCCTACAAGGAATGGCTCAAACGTGAGCTCCCCGAGCGGGGCGAACTGCGCGAGTTGGCTCAGGCCATGAAGCGCTACGGGTTGGTGCGGGTTTCAGAGGCCGACGACGGACAACCCTACAAGATTGTCATCCGTCCTGGGATCGTCGATGTGCTGAGCGAGGGGGCGTTGCACCAATTGGCAGCGCACGCGCCAATGAAGGATGAGGAGGCCGGCGATGGTCTTGCTTGAGCGGGTTAACCTGATTCAGTTTTTCCTTTACGAGGCCCGGGATGTCGATATCGGGAGAAATACGGCCTTCCTAGGGCCTAATGGAACCGGAAAAACGGCGCTTCTGGATGCAATTCAGGTGGTCATGTTAGCGGCCGATGGCAACCGCATAAACTTCAACGCAGCGAGTGACAGCAAGAAAAAGCGTTCTCGCAGCCTGCGTGATTACTGCCTCGGCTCGATTGTACCTGGTGGCAGTTCCTACCAGCGGACCTCCGCGAACACATACGTGGGATTGGTTTTCCGCAATACCATTACAGGCGTTCCGTTCACTGCTGGCGTTTCACTGCAAGCTCATATCGAGGACGCCAAAGCGGAGGTGAGTGGGTACTTCATATTGCCCGGAGTCGAACTGTCGGCTAAGCAATATTTGCAGACCGACGGCGCACGCGAAACCGTGATGCCCTGGCGAGCCTTTCAGCATGTAGTCGCTGATTTGTGTCGCCTGGAGGCGAACAGTACCCCTTATATAACGCCTCACAATCGTGACGACTTTATTCGACGCCTCTTGATCGATCATCTGGCCGGTCCAGGCGACAAACCGAACTCACAGGCATTTCGGGCTGCGTTTTCTCGTTCTCTCAAGCTCAATGAAGACATCGTTGATCTTAATGAGACGTTACGACAGCATCTCATCGAGCCGATGCCAATCCGGATTACCGAGTTCCGCGAGCGCCTCAACGAGGTTCGTGACATGCGTGACCTTATTAGGCGACTGAGAGGGCGCATTACCCAAGCCTCCGAAGTGGCTGACACCTATGCCCAAGTGCTGCAGGCGCGAACCTCCGAAGCGAACCTGACGGCCTTGAAGCATGTCTACGCAACCGAACGCAGCGCGGAGGCAGTGGATGCTATTCAGATCAAGCAAGAAGCGCTAGAGGAGGCGCTTTCCCGAGCGCAGCGAGAACTCGGAAGGGCATGCGCCCAAGCGCAGTTGGCCAATGCCGCCCGAGATCTGGCGCTGACTGCGCTGACTTCCAGCCCTGACTTTCAACAGCAAGCAGGTCATGCCGGCGAGCTCTTGCTGTTGGAGAAGCAATTTGATGAGAAACAAGCGCAACTCCGCACGCAATTGCACGCGATGCAGCGTGCTCTTTCCGACGCCAGCGGCCTAGCTGAAATCGCATCCAGTAGAGACCTCTTTGACAGCGGGCTCGAGCAATTGCAAAGCTTGGAGAAACGGCTGGAATCAGATGACATGCCATCATCTGAATCACTCCAGCGTACGCTTCAAGCGGTAAACCAAGCCTTCGAAGTGCTGCGCCGGGCAATGGCGGAGACAGAAGGCAAAGCGGAAAAGGCAGCCAACCAGTTGCGTGACGCTGAGATGGCAAGTGCCCGGGCTGGCCAAGGCCTTGCGAAACTGAGCGATAACACCACCGCATTGTTGCGTATCCTCGCGAATGCGGGTATCGACGCGACTCCCATCTGCGACCTGGTAAGTGTCGCAGATGTAGCATGGCAAGCAGCGATCGAGTCATGGCTGGGACGCCATGTAGAGGCTTTACTGATTCCAGAAGATCGGGAGTTGGAGGCCATTAAGGTCTATCGCAGCGCAGCGGCAGACGGCGTTTATCGCGTGAAGCTAGCTCTTCCTTCACGTATCCGGGACTGGCACGGATACGATACTGAGCCTTACGCAGCTCAGTTGGTCCAAGGGCAGAACCTACTTGCCGTGCGCTACCTGCAGGGTGCGCTTGGGCGAACGATACTAGCCGAATCCAACGAGCAACTGCGCGCTGGTGTCAAAGCGCTATCCAAGGACGGCATGGTCAGTTCAGGTGCGGCCGTGGAGCGACAATCCTTACCTAAACCCTCAGAGCTTAGGTTGGGCCGTAAAGACGTCGATGCCATGCGCCAACAGGCAGAACAGGCGTTGCAGATTGCGCAGGCACAATCCAGGCAATACGACGAGGCGGTCACTCGGCTTCGCAACGGCTTGCAGAATCTCACCCCGTTTGCCAACACCGAGGCACTGCAAACTAGCCTTGAAAGCATCTTTATGGCGAAAGTGCAGGCAAACGCCCATGCCGCGCATTTGCGCGAGCGGTTGGCGCGTACACAAACTGCAGGCTTGGTTGAACTGGAGACAAAGAAGCAACTTGCCGACGAGGCGGCCCACACCGCCAATGAGTTGGTGCTTCGATGGACTAAGGATGAGGCCAGCTTCGTCGAGCAACTTAAGCTATTGGGCGAACAGCTCGGCGTGCTGACCAAGCAGTTGGAAGTAGAAAGCGCCCGGGAAAGAGAGAGTCGGCAGCACCCGCTTTACAACGCGAATGAAGTCGACCGGCATCGCAAACGCTCGGATGAGCGCCATGGCGACGATGCGAGCGCAAAGGTTATTGCTTTGGAGCAGGCGATCCTAACGGTTAACGGGGTGGCCGGCAGCAAAGACCGCGAAGCATGGAACCTGTTCGCGAATTATCTGAAGGACTATAACCTGCAGAACACGGATATCTGCAGCAGTGATTGGAAGGGCGCTTACGGCTTCATACTGGAGGACCAGCAGCGACTAGTGAATCTTGAACTGGTCGAGCAAGAAGAGAAAGCTGAAGAAGCCTACCAGGCTGCCGTGAAGGTTTTTCGCTCCGATGTCGCTCAGGCACTGCTTGCAGGTTTTGACCGCATCGCGGAGCAGATCGCGGGCCTCACCTCAATTCTCGAAAACGCACCAATGTTCTCCAACAACGAACGCTATGAGTTTAAGTTCAAGGTGGTTGAAGAGCATCGAAGCCTGTATGAGTTCTTGCTACGCGTGCGTACCCATGGGACAGAGGACGACCTTTTTGGCGGACCAGGTGAGGTACCGGAGGAGTTTCGCGCGCTTGTCGAAGGCGACAGCAACTCACCGCTGCTGAACGAAGCCAGCCCCCTGAATGACCACCGCCGCTTCTTCAGCTACGACGTAGAGGTCTATCAAATGTCGGAGAGTCTGGGCTTGCTTAGCAGGCGCTTCGAGCAGGCCTCTGGAGGCGAGCATAGGACTCCGGTCTACCTCATCTTCGGTGCCGCTTTGGCAGCCTGTTACGGGAAGTCGAAGGACAGTCTCAGCGGCGGCGGCATCATGCTGTTGGATGAGGCGTTCGAGAAGATGGATCCGCAGAATATCCGAGCCACCGTGCAATTCTTGAATGCCCTTGGCCTGCAATTGATCCTGGCGGGGCCGGAATCTGACCAAGCCAAACTCAGCTCTTTCCTGAATATCTACTACGACATGTCCCGCTTCGGAACCCGAAATGTGCAGATGAAAAAGAATGTCGTCCACGATGCTGCTCGTGAATTGCTGCAAAGTGACAACTACTTGCTCAATCCGGTGTTGTTGCAGCAGGAAATCAACCGCTTGAAGGAAGAACAGAATGAGCCTGGATGACGCAACCCTTGGTCGCCTGCTGGTTCGTGCCGAGCGAGCTCGTCTAAGTGGCAGTACCCGAACTATCCGTGAGTCTTTCAAGTCGCTAACCTCGCCATACTGGCAGCTCAGTCTGGACGAGCGTGACCGCATGCACGAACGAATGCGGGCGGCGGCATCGGCTGGCGCGATTAAGCTGGAGTGGGCCAGGCAAGGAGGGAGTGATCGCCCATTGGATGCGGTAGTTCTTCAGGATCTCGATCGACTCGCCGACCATCTGCAGCGTCCCACCTCCAGTACAACCCTTGGCCAGGCGGCTGCACTACTGGCGCCTTGGCATGGACAGGGACAGGTGGACGAGTTGCTTGCATGCTGGGCCCAGCTCAAGCAGGTTAGGCTCCTGGGACCTAGTTCGGCTTCTGATTTCGTTGATGCATTGCGGGTGCTCGATGCGATGGCCGAAACCAAGGAGGATCGCATCGTCCGCCAACTCAGTACTCACCTTTTCGGCGACTCCAAGCGTCTGGAAGCCCTGAGCAAGCATTTGGATCTGCTCACCGCCGAAACCCTGAATGCGCCGGCCCGACATTGGAGTGAAGTTTTCGGAGCGATCGGACTCATCAAAGAGCCTCAACCTTTTCTCGTGGCGGGTATGGGCAAGCTCCGGCTGACCGACCAGGATGACTGTTCAATCATTCGGCCGTATTTGGGTGTCGCCAATACCGTGATCCAAGGTTATATAGGTGCGCCTGCTTGGTTATTGACGATAGAGAATCTCACAACCTTCCACCAGGCAGCGCGTGAATTAAGCAAGAATCCGTCAGGAGTGATTCTCTACACGGCAGGTATGCCATCGCCAAGTTGGGGGCAAGCTTACGTTCGAATCTTATCCTCGCTTGAGCACAAGCCTCCAATTTACCACTGGGGCGATCATGATGAAGGGGGCTTTCGTATCGCCGCTCGAATCGCCCAGTTCGCCACCCAGTCAGGGTGTCGATTGCAGCCATGGTCTATGGAGGCTTCACGCTGGCCTGATCGCGGTCAAGACGCCAAAGCTGAGCAGCATCGTGCGATGAAGAGAAATGCTGCCCGCGCAGGCTGGGCAGAATTGGCCGATCAACTTGCCCCTGTACTGTTCGAGCAAGAAGGACAACCTTTGAATCTTCCTGCCTAGCTAGAGCGTATGCGGGGATAGATCGTTGCCGAGCGCTAGGAGTGGCGGAGAAAAGGGAGGTAAAAAACCCGGACTATTGGTGATCTTGGTTGAACGCTAAGTGGCGGAGTTGCGAAGGGCAGGGAGCCAACCCGGACTAGCTGCCCTGCTTCTGTTTGGAGACTGTGCATATTGCTTACGGCGCCAAGGCGGCAATTCAAGTACACGGATACTCAAGATACGCCTCACACACTGGCCTCATTGATCTAGTGCGCTAATGGCCTAGCCCTGCCATATTTTTCACCGCATTTTTATATGCAGCACACCGAACTGCGAATGGCCATGAAGTATGCGCATAATGATATTCCGTTTTTTGATGCCGGCTCGCAGGCATCAAAACTCTAAAGTGTAGCCTTTCTCTGTAGAGCCATACTCTGCAGAGTAATTAAAGCGAGACTTCCATGTTGGATTTGACCATTTTTCATTTCGCTCGCTACTAACATTGAAGAATAGTTTAATGGCATTACCACTTTTGTAATAAAGAATTGAAGCCACACCCTCATCATCCGGGTGTTTATGCCGAGTGCCATCCGTTGATATGAGCCAATTCTGGCAGTCAATGGCTTTAATCAAGCGCTCGGTGATATTGCCACGACTGCAGTGGTGTGAAACCTTGAAAGCATCTAGCTTTAAATTATCGCTCGATGAGTAATAGGATATAGCGTCAGCTAAATCATCGGCGAGCGCATCTCCTGCGAGGAGAGTTCTTTTCCCCTCATACTCAAGTAACAGGATGACACTGCTACCGTTTGCAGCCTTTGAGTCTCGCATAGGGCGTTGTTTTGCTAGGGCTCTAAGCGTAGATATATCTGAAATGTCCTGATATCGTTTTCCACCCAAAGCCTCTAAGCTAGAATTTGAACCTCGCTTTTCTGCTTTTTGTGTTGCTATTCTAATCTCCTGTTCCCATTGGGGTTTCAAAGCGTTGAGTCGCTTCACTGTAGGTCCGAGAACAGTGACCTGCATTCCTCCTGGTAATTCAACAGTTCTGAGAGGCTCGCCGTCCCGCCTACATATGGCATCACCTCCAAATGAGCGATTCCAAGACTGAGTCAAGAGCCATTTAGTAAGCCTCTCACCTTGCACTGCACCTAGTGACTCTAATGGCGCTGTGCTTGTTTTAGCCTCCAGATGCGCATATCCATTAAACCAGAAATCCTTGACTAGGACGCCAGAAGGCTGCTCTTGGTCTACGAAGCAACTCAGTAAACCTCCTATGTGATCCGCGTCTATATGTGTTACGACGACCGCTTCGAAGGTTCGCTGGCTCTCAGGTAATCTAGAGATTTCTTGCCAAATCAGCCTGCCAACTTCCTCAGTACCCATGTCGACGAGCATCTGATATGGATTATCCGTATCACCCCAGCGCACCCAGATTGCATCGCCTTCGCGTGCTGGCAGCATTTGTATTGAAAACAATTCAAACTCTCGATGTAACGGTGGTTAAGTACATCGCTTCCCAACTTACCAGGGGGGCGATTTTTGCCAAGCGCATGAGCGCTTCATTTCTTTGTTGGTTTTGGGCTGCGTCGGGCCAATACCTAAGTAGATCTAGTAGTAACGAGAAGCTTTCTGTTAGGAGAATTCGCTCCTTGCTAGCCTCGCAAGCCAGTCGCAATGCTTCCTCAGCATTATGGGTGGCCGCCAAATGCAATGCTAATACGATCTTGCAATCGGGTAGCCATCCATATTTCTTTTCGAGACCTTTTAAAAGATTTTTTTCCCACTCACTGATTCTGCCAGTTTTGTAGAGTATTAGTGCTGCAAGCAGTGCACCTGTAGGGTCAACAAATTTTTCCATCAACGTCTCAAGAGCATTGCTCGCGACATCCGCCGCTTTCATGACCTGCCCACTTTTGAGCATGCTCTCTAAACAAAAAGCTATGGATCGATTTTGTGATATATTGACTAGAACTGGAAGGTGTCGTGACTCCAGGTCTTTCTTTACGTGGCAGGTTACGGAATAGTGGTGACCTTCGCTGATTGGCAGACTAACTTGGATCTGCTTTTCGTTTCTCTCGCATGTGAGCACCGAAACCTTACGCATTGCATGCTTGTGCTGAACAATCCAATAGTCTTCTATTGGGTAAACAGTAAAGTCATCCTCTGTGACTAACAATTTTATATTTTCTCCCCCCTCCTGCTCTAGTCCCTCCACCATGATGAATTTACTGTCATCTTCTGGGTGGGACGGCTGGTAATCGAATTCAGGCTCAAATTCGACTTCAGCCACTTGAGAAGGTGTAATCTCAATAACTTTAGCAGCTCGTTTCCCATCCCCAAGAAAAGCGCTGATTTCATATAAGCCCACAGGCAGATTGAACTCCCTCTCTGTAGTGGCCTTTTTTACAAGAATTAGTTCATTATCCCTTATATCGATTTCAGTTCCTCGACCGCCATAATTAAACTTAGATTTTACTCTAATCTTCAGGTTGGCTTCTAGGGAAGTACTTTCACTCATAGTGGAAGCTCCTTTAGGCGACTTGGCGGTGTAAGCTTGAGATGATCTGAGTCTTTGTGTTTAGTAGACAGGGTAGTAACTTCAATTGTATACAGTCCAGCAGGAATTTTTGCGCGCAGTGGCCAAGCGCAATGATTATCATATAATATTTTTTCTAGTTGCCATATTTTTGCGCTGTAGTTTGTTACTTCCATTCCTTCTCTAACTTGCACTGTAAGATCAACTACAGGTGCCGCCTTGCACTCATGAAAGGTTTCATCGTTGAATATACCTGTGCATTCGGTCCACTGGCTTTCTTCACGCTCTTCGGCCAGGCGCGATACGGTTTTTTTCAAATACATCTGTAAACCGCTTGTTGATACTAGCCAAGGGGAGGCGCGCTCACCTTCAGAAGAGGCAGCATGTCCCTCGGCAAGAGCGAGCATCAGCGCCTCGCAGAACAATGTGAGCTCGCCAGGTTTTGCAAACGCCTGCTCTCCATTGGATGCTGAAAGAAACAGGGGGGAGCACGCAACTGCGCCGGCGATGCCTTTATCATGTTTAAGAACACCAGCTAGTTCTTCGAACTCGCGAGCTTCCGGTGGCCGTTGCCTGCAAATGTCTACGAACCAAAATTGAGATTTAGCCCCATTAGAATAGGTCATACTCTCATGCATGGCTCTCATATCCACCGCCCCGCGGTATCGCTCATTCTCGTGATCCGGGTGGGCAAAATCGCTCAAAAGCAAAACGGCTCCGGTGTTTGTAAGCTGAACACCATGGCCTGCGACATAAACGATAGCGATATTGTCAGGGTTTCGAGAGGCCGCTTTTTTAAAGTTCCTGAACGCGCTAGCTACGTTATCTCTTGTAGGTACAGAGTCCGCCCCAAGCGCTAGTTTAAGAGCGGGTGCCACCTCATCCTCGGTATTTGGTGAGAGAAGTACCCGAAGACTTCGCAGAGGAAAATCCTTTCGATGATAGTCGTTCATCATCCAAGTTGCGAACCGAGAAGCCGACCGTGCAGCTGAAGTTAGCTGCACGAGACCAGAATCTAGCCCTTGCTCACTGGGTTCGCCTTTCGTCCCCGACAGATAGTCGTATGCGCTTATGCCGATGATCAGCACATGGGTTCCAGCGGAATCCGAACTGTCATCTATTACTGCTGTCATTCGGTAACCAACTCCTTGATAGGGCCCAGTGTCTAACCCCAACGCTCCAAAAATCCTGAACCCTAAATCTTAACTGGCTACCATCTTCCACATAGCCAGCTACTCACCGGTTTTGGTAGAGGATTCATCTGATGTCTACATGCACTCGGCGGTTTCATGGGAGTGCTTTAGGGGTTCTTCCCTAAACGCTCACCTCCATCTGGCTTCTCAGTTGGCTACGGCTCAACCGGGACGGGACGCCAGCGAGGAATTTTTCCTAGTCAGTCCAAATGCTAATTCCTAGCCGCTAGAGATGCCAGCAAATTGCCAGAAATCGTAAGGCCCAGCACTGGTGTGATGAGACGGGATTGGTTGGCTATCAAAGCGTTTTCGCCGGGCTTTCCACTTAGATATGAGCTAGGCGGGTGACAGGCGATGTCTATCTGAAAGATGTGCTGATGGGGCTGCCTAGCGAGAGAGCCAGTGAGACCGGGAAACTGCTGCCGCATCGGTGGATGCCGGCCTGAAAGCCAGCAGGTTGCGCTTGTTCATCGATGCAGTAGCTCAATGCGCGGCCGATAGACCTCTTAGCTGCAGCTAGGGGGCATCATCGCAGCTCACTGGATGTGTATTCACCTAGAAATGCCACAGAGTGTATCGTGTTCATCCATCATGCATATTTCGCTGTATGCCGATTGAGCTGTGGGACACAATCCGTTTTATTCGTAGGGTACCCGGACCCTGACAGGCGACTTCAGCCCCATGCTGGTCATCAGTCAGTCCTCCCTGCCATCCGAGGGCGTATAAGCCATATTAGAGTCATCGATTCAGCATCGGAGCCCTTTGGCTGGTGCAATCGACGAACCGCGAAGGGAATCAGTATGACTGCGAGTGGCAAAAGCCAATCAACCTCCACAGAGTTGACAGGTGGGGCAGGGTTCAACTACGAAGACTTGGTGGTGGCTTACTACCTCGCTGCCTTGCTGCTTGAAGGGCATGCCGCCGGGTGCACTGGAGTAGTCGAGTCGGTCGCAGTACAGCAAGCGGCTGATCATCCGATGGACGACCTTGTCGTGGAAATGAGGGATGAAGCCGGAAAGCGGACCCTCGGGCTGCAGGTGAAGCGTTCCCTTCGACTCACGGCCGCGCCCAGCAACTCAGACTTTCTAAGCACAATGGCTGCCGCGGCCATGACACGAAGCTTGCCAGCATTCCAGGTCGGCCGCGATGCCTTCGGCTTTGTGACGGAAAATGTCGCAGTAGATAGCTTACGTTCACTCAATCGGCTGATTGAATGGGCCCGGGCAGATGTTTGTGGGGCGGATTTCAACCGACGCTTCGAGACTGGAGGGTCTGCTGCGGCGGCAGAGCGCACAATGCGCACAGTATTACAGCCACTGACTGAGACGCAAACCAACGATGAAGAACTGGACTTCTATCAACACCTTGTCGCGTTGCGAATCGATGGGCTAGGTGAGAGAGGAACTTTTAGGGGGGCAGTCATTACTCAGTTGAAGGGCGTGCTTGCCAGTGACAAAGATGGCCTAGCCGAGTTGCTGTTCAACCGGTTGTGCCAGATCGCCAGTGATGGTGCGGGTAATGCGAGAAAATGGACCCGACCCACGCTTGTCCAGCAGTTGCAAGGCGCTATGCGGCTGCGATGCGCCCCAAGCTACAGCGCTGATCTGGAGTTAATTCAGCGCTACTCCTCAGCCAATATGGCCGATATTCTGGAGACGATTGGCGATTTCCGGATCGCACGTCCCCGTATCAACAAGCAAATTCAAGCCTCACTGGGCATGTTCCGCCTGGTCAACCTCACAGGGTTGCCCGGCTGTGGGAAATCCGTGGCTTTAAAAGGTGAAGCAGAAGAAGCATTCGACAAAGGACCAATTCTGTTCCTGAAATCAGATCGGTTGCTCGGCAACAGTTGGTCCGCATTCTCTGCAGCACTGGGCTTGCGCCATAGTGCAGAAGAGATTCTTACCGAAATAGGTAGTACCGGCACACCAGTTCTCTTTATCGACGGTATTGACCGCGTTCCATTGGATCAGAAGGGCATCATCACCGATTTGTTGAAGGTGATTGAGAGCCACGGAACCCTCCGCAACTGGAAAGTCCTGGCAACTTCCCGGGATCAAGGCCTGGAACCTTACCGCGCGTGGTTCCCCAGCAGCTTCTACCGAGAACATGGTATTGGCGATGTTGTCGTAGATCCGTTTAACGATGCAGAGGCAGCCGAACTCGCCGAACAGGTTCCTGCTCTGCGCTCGCTGCTAAGCATATCGTCTGCTGTGAAGGAAGTGGCACGCCGACCGTTCTTTGCTGCGGTCTTGGCGAGAAACAGCGCTGCGATGCAGACCTCAGCGCTTCACACGGAAACTGATTTGATTGCAGCCTGGTGGTCCCGGGCGGGCTACGACGCAGTGTCCGAGTCAGCGGAGGTGAGGCGACGGGCCATTCTCGATTTGGCAGAGAAGGGAGTAGGGGAACTGGGTAGACGCATTCGGATCCGAAGGCTGGATAGTACTACCGTGCCCCAGTTGGCAGCGCTGAAAGCCGATTTGATAATTCGCGACCATGATGATGGCGCGGCCGTCTCTTTTACCCACGATATCTTCTTCGAATGGGCATTTTACCGGGTATTAATTGATCTCGATTCCGACTGGCACAGCGCAATCTTGGACGCCGGGGAGCCGCCATTGCTCGGGCGAGTAGTGGGACTACTGGCGCAGAGAAGCCTAGGCACCCCCGGTAGATGGACAACCGGTTATCGACTGTTGGAGAGCAAGCCTCTTAGACCGCAATGGCGAAGAACCTGGCTGACCGCACCTCCGTTCACCACTGCTTTCACCGATGCAGGCCCATGGGCAGAGTTTACTGCTGTGTTGCAGGAACAGGACTTTCGACTCTTGGAAAAGCTATTGGTGTGGTTTCAGGCAGAGCACACGATCCCAAACCCCGTCGTATTGGGCCGTGCAGCGAGCACTGACGACGGGGAAAAATCCATCCGCGTTGCACATCTACTGGGGTGGCCCTCTGATGTCAGGACTTGGGGACGACTGATCGATTGGTTGCTATACGTCGCAGATACGGTGCCTGGACGTCTAGTTCCGCATGCCGCGGACGTTTTCGAAGTGTGGCTGAACATGTGGGGGCACAATGCAATCCAACGCACAGGCAGTATCGTAGCCCAGAGCGTCAGTTGGCTGAATGATCTTGAAAATGCCAACCGTGTCGAGTCGTCCGGTAACAAATGGAAGGAACTAGGACGCGATGCGCGCGAGCAATTGGCGATGTCTCTGCGCCGGGCAATTCTCCGGTGCGCACCGGCGTTCCCAGACCCAGCGATTAAACTCTACCAACACGCAGCCGCCGCCGAGCACCTACGGGATGCTAATTACGGTACGCTCATGGCATATGCACACGTCATGGCAGCCGTGGCGCCCGACGCTGTCATTGAGCTGGCCAAATCAGAACTCCTGGAAGAGTTGCCTGGTACCCGCTTTGCTAGGGAGGAGGAGGAGAGGCGAAGAAGCGCGGAGCGCAGGAAAGCCATTCGCGAAATTCCAGAAGCAGAGCGAACGCCCAGACAGCAACAGCAGTTGGACCAGATGTTCTATCCCTTGGGTCGGGAGTTTCCGGAGCTTGATGAAGTCGGCATCAACAAATACCACCATTATTACACCGACGTCTCAGCGCTTCACGAACCGTTCGCTAGCCTCTTTGCCCATGCGCCCGATCACGCACTCAAGCTTATTAATGAGATGGCGAATCATGCAGTGAAAGGTTGGCAGCAAGTACACGCCCTTCGAGCCGACACAAAAAAACCTTTGCCCGTTGTAGTGGATTTCCCCTGGGGCGAGCAGACATTCTGGGGGGACTGGACAGTTTATAGTTGGTCCCAAGGCCAATTGGGCGCAGCTCCACTGGAGTGCGCATTTCTTGCCCAAAGCTACTGGGCATTCCGGCAGTTGGAAAATGGTCGGCCGACAGATGAACTCATTCGTGTGGTGGTCGAACAGTCTGAATGTATTGCCGCACTTGGATTAGCCCTGCTCATAGCGCTCGAATCGCTTCACGTGTCAGAAACAACAATGGCTTTGGTCGGGTGCCAAAGACTCTGGGGGCATGACCTGAAACGTGTCGTACAAACACCCACTCTAGAGCTTGGTGTCCTGGGCTTCAGCCTAGATTCGGGCCTTACGGATGATCAGTGCCAAGCCCAGGCATTCTTAAGAACGCGGACAAGCCGTAAACGCAATGTGCGTCAGCTTGCCATGGCTTTCGCCATTTCGACAGACGATCAGTTGCGCGCTCGGTGCAAGGCGATACTGGCCGCATTCCCCGACAGGCTTCCATTCGAATTTGAAGAGGACGCCAGCAATAGTTCAATTGCAAGCCGCTTGAAGTCCTTGGCAGAGCAATGGGCAGGCCAAGGCGATGTCGACAACTATCGCGCCGTGGCTACGAAGTCGGGTCATCAAGCCATTTCCTATGAATCGCCGGTTCCCTTCGACGCTCAACAACAGTTGCGATTTGATGAAGCAGAGGCTTTTCTTCACGCATCGAATGTTCTCGCTTGGGCTACCCAGTCACTGGAACAAAACATTCTGCAACCTCGCATGAAGCTGACCAGCGCGGTGGCATTTGCTAAGCAGCAAGATTCGGACGACATGTTCACGGTGCGATTTGATGTAGGAGATCATGCTGTACAAAGCGCAATTTCCTGCATCGCTGCGTGTGTCATCCGTTTTAGTCAGGCTGAGAGTGATGATCTTGATTGGGCCTGGGAAGTAATGGGTCGTGTTTGGAACATGCAGGAGCGCCCTTTGAACGGCTCGCAGGTACCATGGCATCCGTTCAATCACCTCATTGCAGCGTTGGTGCAGCAACGCGTCAACAACAATCAGGATTCTGATGCAGTCGCTATGCTGCTTGAACTGACTGACCATCCGCAGGAGGACATTTCGGCGTTGGCGTTTGCCGGTTTACTACGAGACGATGACTTGGCAGTCACCTGGGTGGCCGCTTTACTCGTCATGAGGCGAGCCATCCGCTGGCGTTCAACCTGGACGCCCGATGGGGGCCACGATCATTCCAGAGACCGTGCCAGCCGTGAGCAGGCACTGCATCTCGCTCAGGAGGCGTTGGCAGAACAGCGCCCGGCGCATTTCCCGCCCATGCCGGTGGCCTGGTTGCAGTTACCTGTTGGCAAGGAGGAAGATTGGGATGACGGTAGCGATCGGTATCTGCGTGATCCTGACCCGTTCTTTGATTGGCGTTTCGCTGCAGGGATTTTCAAGTTTTTCCCAGTTGAGCGGTGGTGTACTTCCGCGACCTACAAAAGCCACTGGCAATCGGCGCTCGATGAACTTTGCACATGGACTGCATCACGCTTGTTTCCACCAGGATCAGCAGGTAAAAAACAACGCCACCCAGATGGGTACCAGTGGCATGACACGTTCAGCCGCCTGATTGCACGATCGGCGCCCCTGCTCGACGAAGAGTGGTTCATAGATATCTGCTTGCAGCCATTCTTGTCAGCGGAGAGGAACTCATTGCAGATGCTGAGTCGCATTGCCCGGTCATTGACTATCCACCATGTAGTCGACGCCGTCCGCATCGATGCGCATATGCTACGGCTGCTAGACATGTGTGCGGAGCGCCTAATCAATGATCGAGCCTTCTCAGAAAAAAGCGACGGTGCAGTTCACGACAACGCATTGGCCCGTCTCGTCGAGGCGCTGCTTTTCGTAGCCGTAACAGATGCACCGCAGGCGACCCGATTTGCGAATGGCGACTGGTCACAGGTGGCGGCGATCATGCCGATGATCACTCGCATCATGGCCAAAATTGGCTGGTCACCAGACGTGATGAGCAAGTTCTTGACCCTCTGCGAGCGAGCCGCCGATGCCTATCCCATTCAGGCATTCTCACAGCAGGTGGCAGCCGCACTGGAATCCATTCACCTGTCGCAAGGCGGTTGGACAGGAACCACATTGCCCGCACGTATCGCCGCTACGATTCAGCGCCTTACGGATAAGCACTATCCACTCGAGCAAGATCAGGCCCTGGCGTTACTGCGTATCCTCGATGCGTTGATAGACTTGGGTGATCGCCGTAGCTCAGCCTTAGAGCAAAGTGAGGCATTCAGGGAGGTTCGCAGAACTGCTGATGGTTCTCAGTGACAAACTACGTAACCCATACTCGGTTGGACTGCGTATCAATGAACTGTTTGAATTCATGGGCATGGTGCACCATAAGCATAAGCGCTTCATCGTTCCTTTTACGGGAACTGAAAATTGGAACTCAGCATCGCCTTTGGCCAGGCGCTCAAAAAGGGTCCGAACCAGTAGAAATCCCACGCAAGAGGATTTTCCTACCCCAATGGTTCTTAAGCGCCTTTAGCAGATGATTTGCCTGTGTTCAATAAATGCTTGTTATTGCAGAGCGTGGAGATCTTCGCTGGACCGTGACTGCAGGTTCGGAGTGAGCAAGCGGGGCAGGGTAGAAGCAAGGTTCCGTCGAACGATGCTTCCACAATACTGCATGTTTTCTATATTTAAAGTAAAGAAGAAAAGCTCAAACTAAATTTTTTCTATATAATTAGGGGCGCCCTTGACGATTGCCATGGACTCATAGAACTGATTGGATCTTTCGATATCCAATATAAGTATCATACGCTCGCCACCAAAACGCATAGCTATATCAAGTTCTTGATTCGGATTGCATCCAAAAAATACATCCACGGTCAAACCTAGGATAACGAACTGCGCAAACCAATAGCCGCCTGGATAATGAGGGCCTTCAGAGACAAATCGCATCATGTCTTTTAAGCGATCTTTCCAGTCAACGTAAATTATTATCTTTATACCGGCAGGCTGTGGGCCAGATCCAAGCAGGTACTTCTCGATGTGGGGCATAACACTAGAAGGGATACCATTTATGCCGGGTAAATCTCCCCACGGCCCTTGGCTTGCGCGCCATACTATGCTCAGGATGAAATAGAATAAATCATCCTGTTTGATACTGACGGGGGGATACACTGGAAATACGCGCTGATCGTGGTAGTCCTCGTACATTTTCAGGTTTTTAAGCTGGTTTTTCAGCAAGAAGCCTGAGTTTTTTCGCCAGAATCGAGAGACTATACCCTCTCTTTTTGAGAAGAGCAGCTCGCAGTCATTGCACAGCAAATATTTTTTATATTGATTGTCGGAAGAGTTTGCTCTCGCCTTCAACATATCTAGCTTTACGGGTGAAGTTTTGTTTTTCTTTGACTTCCCCATTTCTTTATATGCCGCCTTGGGAAAGTAGTGACTGTCGCGCAATGGTTTTGACTCACCGCACAGGGCGCATGGTTTTATTTCGCTCATTCTTTAATAGCCCTCTACATCCTTATCATAGGCTGAAGTCATGACCCGTAAGAGCCTTCGAGATTTTCTACTGCTTTTAAAAAAAAGCAAGAGGGTATCTAGGCTCTGTACGAAAAGAGATGTCGCAAACACCGCATGGAACAAGCCAGTGAGACTATGGTGGCATAGCTTTTCGGGAGCTTGTCGTAACGCGTTACGATCCAGCGGTTCTCTTTAAGCCAGCCGAACATCCGTTCGATGATGTTGCGCTGCCGGTACTTGGGCTGATCAAACAGTTTGGGTAAGCCAGGCTTAGGCTTGCGTTTGATTGAACGCAGCGGGATGACGGGTTGCACTCGATAATGATCGAAGTAGCGACGTAGCCCTTGTCGGCAAGCAACCATTTACAGCGTTTACGCGGGCGGCCACGTTGGATTGATGGAATGCTGACTTCGTCCATTAGTGGCTGGGCGTAGCTGATGTCACTGGCTTGACCGCCAGAGAGAAGGAAGCGTACCGGTATCTCGTTGGCGTCGTAGAGCATGTAGATTTTGGTTGTAAGGCCGCCGCAACTGAGCATCTAATCGGAAGTCCACTGATTCCGTCAATTCCGAAACCGTTGGTACACCGTTGACCATAGACCGAAGCGCTCCAGCAGATCTCACCAAGCAGCCCCCGAGCAGAACACCCAGAGTACACCATCGAGCATCAGCCGGTCACTCAGGCGCGGCCGACCTCGGCCATGAGTTTCGATGAAGAGATCGGAGACCGCACCCCAGGCCTCGTCCGAGAGTTCGTAACGGTTTGCCATCACAGAGTTCCTTTCCGTCGAGCGTTCGAGGGGCGGCGATTGGATTTCTCGGGATTTCGTACAGAGCTTAACTTGAATGGGGAGGTGAAAAATGAAGCCCGGATTTGAAGCCGGGCTATCAAACGTCTCCAAGGGGAGGCTCATCGCCAACAAGTCTCGGAGCAAGCAATTACAGAATACACGGTATTCAGTACGATGTCGTTGCGAGGTCAAGGTGACTTTGTCCAGCGAACGCACACTCGAAAATGTACATAGCTCGCGGGCAAGAACTAAAAATTTCAAAATATGCGGGGAGTCCGGTTTCGCATCTTCAGTTTTCCGCATTTCGCAGGTTTAGTTCTGAGCGCTTGTGGGGGCGTGATAGACGAAACATGAACGGGCACTTCCAAATACGCCATTTAACATAATACTCATTATGCGCTAGCCTATATTTGGTCACCTGACCACGAGTGAGGCACTTTGGGACCAGGGAAAGCTCCCTGGTCGATTTGATCTTCGCCAGCTCTGATCGATCGCTGGCCCACCAGCGCGGTCGTCAATCCGGTACCTCTGTCCGTGGTGCCTGCGATGCAAAAACGAAATCAGACCTTCGCACCTCAAGCATCAGGCCAGTCATGTGCTTTCAGATTTGCGCGCAGGCCTGGAGCTTTCGGCATCACCGCACTTACTGTTCAGCCTTGCCCATCCCATTTCCATCCGCTGCCATTTGGAACGCAACGCGTGCGCATCCTCATTCCATGCCTCGTGTATGGATTGCAGGCTACGGCGATCAGTTCACATGGTCGGCCTTATCGTTCAGCTCCCTGAATCCAGTCGCGCACCAACCGTTCACGTTGTTCATCAGATAACGCCGGCCTGCTGCAGGCCAAAGTTTGCCTTGATCATGAAGTAGCGACCGTCTGCTGGCTTCTTCGCGGGAAAGCCCTGCACCCGCATGTAGAACGCAAGCTTGAGGTTAACGCGGTACCTGTGGGAGCGGCGCCGCGCCGGCTTCTTCACGGTGAGCCCTCCCAAAAGTACAACGCAAGCTTCAGGTTCACACGATAACTATGGGAGCGGCTTCAGCCGCGGACTGACTGGCATGCGACCACTGACGATACCGGGACAGCACCCTGCGGAACACTACGTTCGCGGCTAATATGCAAATAAATTATAACTATGCTAAATATTCATTTAGAGTAGTTATATTAAAGCACCCACCTACCTGAGCATCCGCACCGAACTGGTCGCATCACAGGCCATATCCAGGTCCTCTCCTGAGAGGATTTGCGCGTAATGATCCTTTAACTCCTGTTCCCAGCTCGCCACCTCTTCAAGCAAATGCTCGGCTTGATCCCGTGTCAGTGCAAAGTGTGTATGGTGGCTGAGCAGATTGCTCCGGCTGACCTGGCTGCCCTCCCGGCCAATCGCCATGGCCAAGGCCTTCGCGGGCCCCTCATCAAGCATCGGCAATACGTCGTACATCGGTGAAAGCCGCCACTTCCCGCCAACCCAGACCACTGCATGGTTGCGCGGATGGTCGTCGGAGTTGCCTGCCAGGGCGTTGTAGCACATGCGTTTGAACAGTTCCTGCAGGTCGCCATCCGGCACGCCCCGCCGACGCATCTCGTCTGCCACGGCGGCATAGCGCCAATCCCTGTGGTGCGGGCCATCCCACTCCGAGTCGAGCAAAGTCAGAGCACTGAGCATCGGTATGCGCCTGGCGCCCTCGGCAATGGGCGTGCGGTCAAAGCGCTCGACCAGCAATGTAGACGGGTTTTCAGCATGCAGTGCGGTCCGGGCCACGTTAATACCCTTCCCCGCCGCAAATGTCATACAGGCGTACTCAATCGTCGGTAGGTCGTAGTGGTCAAACCGATCGCGTGGTTTAGCCAGAATGAGCATCCCTTTGTCCTGAAGGGTGCGTTTCGGTCGTGCGCCACCCAACGCAGAGCGTTGCTGCCGCACATTCAGCGTAGCGGCGGATTCACTGTCGAGCTGCCCGTCATATACCGTTTCACAAGCGGCAACGAATCTTGCCAGCCCCTTCAGGTTCGGTACCGCGCCCCCGCCAATGCCTTCGGCAGGCGTTGTGGCGCTGCCTGCCATCAGGTTGCCGACGCGATCGTTGTTTGGTGATTTGAGCAGAAAGTCGATTGTGCCCAGGTCTTGCCCGTAAGCCCGGTGCAGCAGCCGCTCCCCCCAGCCGTCAGGCATGGCATCATTGATGAAGCCAGGTATGCCGCGGTTCTTGGTAATGCCGGAGTAGGCTTCGGCGCGCAGAGGGTAATTGATCGGGTCAGGTATCCAGCCGCCACGCGCCACCTGGTCTGGGGCATACAGAAACTCGCCCACCTTACCTTTCAGCGTTAGCCGACCAAGAGTCATGACTTCGCCCGTTTCCGGGTGCTCCATATAGATGTACGCGCGAGACATCAGAACTCCTCGGGCTTGGGTTTCGCCAGCCGTACGCGCTTGGCCGCGATGCCCTGATGCGCGTCGTGGCCTTGGGTGAAGCGTGTGATCTGTGAGCTTTCTTCCAGGCCCTCCAGCGACGAGAACACCGTATCACTGATACCAAGTCGCCACAGCACCAGCATGAACGACCGTAGGTCCACTAGTTCGGAGCCGCTCTCGATCTTGCGCAGGGTGTGCGCTGAAACATCGATGGCTGCCTTGATGTCAGCCTGGCGCAGGCCTAGCGCCAGGCGCCGGGCCTTGACCAATAACCCGATTTTACTGAGTGTGTCGGCACATGCGACGGGAAAGTAGCCCGACATAAGGCTCACCATGGTTAACATTAATCAATTTAAAGTTAACCATAGCACACATTACGCAGGACTTTTTCAAGCTTAATGTCTATATGGGTTTACCTTATAAAGGGTAAGGCTCACTATGGTTGACATTATTTTTCAAATCAGCCCGCCAAAACGCCTGTAAAAGCCTTCATTCACATCCGGCAACGGCCCATCAG
>RCUU01000180.1_pt1 | contig 36808 bp, 14 predicted proteins | sample 2166211 | NCBI WGS metagenome assembly RCUU01 (sample SAMN09932620, study PRJNA488358) | compost metagenome | feature: garden; material: soil; isolation source: compost soil in phenylacetic acid-enriched culture | place: Germany: Experimental Botanical Garden Goettingen | collected 2016-01-27
CTTGTGGTCAACCCAAGGGAATGAACGAGCATAGCGGTGAACTCAGCACGCGTAACTGCACGGTTTGGTTCAAATTTGTCTTTGCTGGTCCCTTGAACATACAGCTTCGCCGCCAGCTCTTGGATTACAGGGCTTGCCCAGTGATTAGCTGGCACATCGACAAAGGTCCGATCCAGCTCCAGCACAGCATATTTGCTGAAATGACTGACTTGTGCCGTCAGCATGCCACCAGCATAATTCGCAGGGACATATTCCAGTTTGCCGTTATCCGCAATATAGTAAATGCCTCCACGTTTGGAATCAAAACCTTCCCCTACCGCCAGGCTTAGCATAATTGGCTGATCAAACGTGGAAAGTTTTTCGGTTATGCCAGTTTTCGAGGTCACCGACAGATTGAACTCATAGACTTCCCCCATGAGTCTAACCTTCGCATGAGTAGCTCCCTCTGCTGCTGCAACTAACTTGTTAGACTCACTGCTAAACGGTACAAATTTCAGGGTGATCACACTATCATCCCGCTGGCCCTCCGGCAGCTTGTTTTGCAGTTGACGAAGCAGCTCCGCAGGCACCTTCATGGAGAACTTACCGGACTTCAAAACAAGGGTGTGATTCTCCAGCTGATGGAGTACAGCCGAAGTAAGATTTAACTGTCGTATGTCTCCCTTTATCTCCACGGCCACTTCTCCAGATGTACTATCTGCTTTTAGCATCTCCGGCGTGAGAAGCAAGATTCCTGTCGTATTCCCTTGACCTGTATTGTTACCAGGGGTACCGCTGTTGTTACCCGGATTCTCAGGTACTTCAGGATTTCCCGGTTCTAGAGTGGAGGCCGCTTTGACTGTAACTTCCGCCGCAGCTTTGAAGCCACCATCTACTGTTTCCACGGTAATTGTAGTTTTCCCAGCGTTTACAGCCGTTACTGTTCCATACACTACAGTGGCTACAGAAGTATCGCTCGAAGTCCATTTCACTGCTTTATTCGCCGCCTCTTCCGGAGATAGCGTAGCTGTCAGCTTTCCGGTTTCACCAGCGGTCAATGTTAGCTCTGTCTTATCTAGCGTTACACCTGTTACTTTCTTAGGTGCAGCTGTCAATTTCACTAATTTCGATTCTGTCGGTTGCAAGGACAATGCGAGTGTTCCTGAAATCGTCGAACCCTCTCCTGTCCACAGGTCTTGCATCGTGTACGATTCCGCTCCGTCCAGTCCGGCGCGACTGAGATTCACTGTTTTGTCTGCCGAAGCATTAGCGCTGTAGTTGAATACGGCCATATAATAATCTTTGCCGTCTTTCATAACAAAAGTATCGGCTGCATTCGCATTCGTATTTCCTTCCAGCGGTTTGAATACTTTTCCTTTTAGCGCTAATTCGAGAACCTCCTTGTTATTAAACAAGGCCGTCATATACTCCTGTGCGACTGGATCGTTAACATCATCCGAACCGAGAAGTACTGTCCCGGCGATGACACCAGAGTTCATACGGCTACGAGCTTCCGTTAAGCTGGACGCACGAGCTAATGCCAAATGATCGGGGTCCGTATAGGTGTAGATCGTGCCATTTTGCCAGAACCCATAAGTTAATGAATTCAGCATGTATTCCGTTTCATTGATTTTGCCGTAGGTATCGCAGGAAATGCGTCTGCTGTGAGCATATTGGCTTGGAAAGATTGGCGCAATAGATGCGCTAATGAACATTTTTCCGTCCAGACGTTCTTTCACATAACGCATTCCTTCATTATAAGCTTGAATTCCTGTCGTTACGGCTGAATCGAAATGTTGTCCCTCTAGCGAACCATGCGTCAAGAAATCCAATTTGATGAAGGTGAAGCCCAGATCCTTAAATTTGTCCAAAAAATAATTCATGCGCAGCTTAGCACCTGGATGTGTCACATCCAAAGGAAAAGCCCCATCCAACGTCGGCAGCGGATTACCCGCGGCATCTTTGAGGACAATATCACCGTACGTATACTTATTGTCGGTTCCCTCTACAAACTGGCTCATATTGTTGCCCCAATATACAAATGGTGCCCAATAAATCCCTGCATGCTGTCCATTGCCCTTAATGACCGATACAGCGTCAGCGAGCTGCTTATCATTTAAATTATCCCAATAGGAATCCATATTAATAAATACATTACCGTTATTGTTAAAATTCTTCAGGTTCTCCTTATAGTAGTTGGAGACATCCACGACGTCTTGGTATGAAAGTGTGCTGTCATAGGCTCCCCAACTGTTGAAGCCAACCGGTACGCCTTGCGGCAGCGCTGGATTTAGCTCCAGTGGAGGTGTAATGATCGCATTAGCTTTTCCGTATTCCTCAAGACCTGTGCGATAATCACTGAATGCCCCTACCATAATCATCGGCGAAGACAGGTTCGTGCCAGTAAGGATGCCATGAGGCTGCGTATCTCGGGTAACATCACTTGCTGCGCCGCCATAAATCACCAGCTCATGAAGTCGATTGGAGGAGCCTTTCCAGTCAATCCCGGTCTTCCAGGTATCATGCGTTACAGATCCTAGCACAAGACCGCTTCGTGTTGAGTTATTAAAGATAGTCGTCATTTCATAACTGGTATCCGCACGGTTCATAGATTGAGATTTATAACGAATCCAGGCATCATTGTCAAAAGGAACGGTCAGTACTCGGTTATCTGCACTGGCACCGATATCCACTCCACCCGCACGTTTTACAGTAATAGGTGACATATAATTCGTCTGTAGCGCCTTATCGCTAACTGCATCCAGACGCGTTAAGAAATACTTCTGATCCTCATAAAACTTGTAAACCTGCTTAAGTGTCGGCTGTCCGGCTGAAGTGTGAACAAATGTAAGCTCCACGCCTTTGCCGAAGCCATCTTGTATTTCTACCGGAGCACCAGCACTTGCATGATTCTCATAGTTTTTAGTTTCAACGAGAGTATCACCGAGTTTGATGCTGCTATAGATTCCTTGCAGCTTCTGGCCATCCGTCCATTTGTAGCTTGCATATCCAGACTTGGTATTAAAGGACACATCATATTGTCCATTGGATACAAGTGTTCCGTAAGTATATTCGGTAACGGTGATAGCTCCGTAGCTATTCGAAGCCCCTGGTGTCCCCAGATCACCATCCTCTTCAACTGGAAGATTAGGATCTGTACCCATAGCTGGCTCTACAATAATGCGATCCAGATCTGGCGCGTACCAGTTGCCGTCTGAGAATTTGATTGTATTCTCACCTTCGTTCAAGGTCAGAGTAAAATCATATGTGCCAACTGTATCCCAGTCCGGTGTCTTGGGCAGTTCATAATACTGTTCTGCGCCGTCATTGGCGCTAACATAGAAACTGCGTGGATCACCTGAGAAATAAGCTACTGTGATTCGATAATCCCCTGTCATAGGCGCCGTAATCTTATTGAAAGTTAAGGAACTGCCGCCATTTAGATACCCTACCTTCTGACCACCAGAAGCATTCGGACTCTCTCCAACTCGTGCCTCTCCAGTCAAATCATTGACAGGAGACTCTGCTTCATAGCTGATCGTATACGGAATGACTTCAATCCGGTCGAAATCCGGAGAATACCAGTCATGATCCGAGAAGGTGATCGTATTCAACCCCTCCTGCAAAGGGGCTTCCACATCATATGTTGCTACAGTATCCCAACTGGCTGTCTTTGGCAGATCAATCAGTTCATCCGGTCCATCATTTACCTGCATATAAACAGGACGCTGGTCACCGGAAATATAGGAAATACGGATCAAATACGTTCCCGCTGCCGGCACAGTAACATTCGTGAACTGTAAAGTACTGTTTTTATTCATATCCTTTACAATTTTGCCTCCGGAGCCTACACTGCTCTCCGCTATTCTGGCATTGCCTGTAATTATATTCTCAGGCGCTTCGGCTTCGATGACTGCTCCACGCAGCTTCTCCTTCCAGTCGCCTTCAGTTCCTTCACCCGGACCACTGTTGTCCAGTCCTCGGATTACAATCTTATCGATGTCCGGAGAATACCAGTTGTTGTCATCGATTAGAATACTATTCACGCCAGCATTCAGCGGAAGTGTCACATCATACGTTCCAACCGTATCCCAATCTGCTGTCTTAGGCGGTTCCTCAAACTGCTTATCGCCGCCATTGGCACTGATATTGAATGGCCGTGAATCACCAGAAATATAGTACACTGTTATTTTATAATTCCCAGTCTCACTTACAGTCACATGATTGAACTGCAAAGTGCTCCCTTGATACATGCCTCCGACTTTCATTCCCCCGGAAGCTGCTGGGTGTTCAGAAATAGAAGCATTGCCACTCAGAGCATTTCCATCAGCTTCAGCTTCATAAGTATTTGCCGTATCATCGGCATAGACCCTGCTGGCGAACTGGCCAGCACTGCCTATTACCAAGCAGATCATGACAAAGAACAAGAATCCTCTTTTCATTGCTTTCCCAAACATTTAATCCCTCCGTTTATAGGTCTTCTTGCACGTTTGTGATTCAAGCTATTTCTGTCCATCAAGTCATCAAAGGAGTTGTTGAAGTAACATCTTGAAAGCGCTACCGATTTTTGATGAACTAAAACTCCTTTGAATGCCTTGATGAATGAAGCCTCTCACATGTGCTGAGTTATGATACATGCCTAATTGTAAAAAGCAGAGGGACGAATAGCCATATCGCAAGTTTACTATTCGTAAGGGAAAGTAACTTTTATTTCAATTTAGCGAACTGAAGTGCCGGCACCGTCATAGACTCTTTCGATATTCGTTAGGTGTAACCCCTTGGTTCTTCAGAAATAGGGAAATAAAATAAGACGTGCTTTCATAGCCGACTCTTTGAGCGATATCCTGAACTTTAAGTGAACCGTCGGCCAGCAACTCTGTGGCCTTATCGAGCCGAATACGTGTTAAATAATCATGAATCGTGATACCGGTCTTATCCTTGAAAATGGAGCGTAAATAGTTAGGCGACAAATAAACCTGATCAGATAAACTATTGATCGTAATCGGCTGATCAAAATTCTGGTCGATCATACTGCGAACTTTGTGAACTAACTTCGTATTTTTGTCCATAAGACGCTCACCCAGCATGCTCATGGCATTACCTGCTGTGCCAAGGATCAAATCCTCAATTTCATTTAAAGTCAATGCATTATAGATAGAATGAAATAACTCCGCCCGTTTAACCCCCTCAGGAACAGGCTGATGCAGCTGCTCCAACAGCTCGTCGACAAGGTCAATCGCCCAGTCGTAGATATTTTTTTTCTTGATTCTCAGTGTGGCGAGACCTTCGAAGTACAGATGCAGCATCTGTGCAGCTTGCTCGAAATCTAACTGATTGATGACTTCGAACCACTCTTTTTTATTAAAAGGTGGCACATGTTCGCTATCGAATTGGTTTGAAATCGCCAAGGCATGAATTATTGAACCCGTACCTTTATAGAAGCGCTCATTCAGGATTTCACGCGTCTGTTTATACAGACAATGTACCTCCGTTAATTCGGTTTCCTGCGCACCAACTGCTGCCGTCACTGTGAAATCCAGTCCACTACGGATCGACGTGGCCAAATCCTCCCACGCATAATACCCAGGCTGTTGGCGTGCTTCCATAAAGACACCTACCTCCCCATCCTTGTAGGGCACAAATACCGTCTCTATATTCTTCGACTTAAAGAAATAATCCAGAAAAGCTACTAACCGGTTTTTACAATCTTCCAGACTCTGCTGTTCCCCCTCTGCCTCAATGGGATCGATGCTGAACAGTGCCATTGCGTAGCGATTCTGCTCAGGCTGACGGGTAAGCTTGTAATAGCTAGTCGCCAAATCAGCGATATGTTCCGCATTTTTTTCATAAGAAAGCTCCTTAAGCAGGTTAGTCTTAGCCGCCTCCATGGAACGTTTCTTCATTTGAACTTCCTCACAGCGCTGCTTCACTTTCGCGATAACGCTTCCAATTTCACTCAAGTCGAGCGGCTTCAGTAAATATCCAACAGCCCCTACATTTAGGGCCGATTTTACATAATTGAATTCGTCATGCCCCGTCAGGAACATTAGCTGAATCCAGTCATAGCACTCATGTATTTTTTTAGCCATTTCAATACCGTTCATGATCGGCATCTGAACATCTGTCAGAATAATATCAGGTCTAATAGCCTCTATTTTCTCTAAAGCCTCTCTACCATTACTCGCAGTTCCGGCGACATAGATCCCCATTTCTTCCCAACGAATATAGTCTCTCATCATCTCAAGGCCCATTTCTTCATCATCAACTAGAAAAATACTGTACACAGATGTCCCCTCCTCTTTGTTGTCTACTTCCTCTATTATATTCTTTTCCTCTTAAGCGACTATGACCCAAATAAATGAAAGTTATTTTCAAGCATAAATCGTTAAATTACAGATCAAATCATAGCGTATAGCAAAAAGAAACGACGTTGTCGTCTTTTAAAGACATAACCGTTTCTCGTAGAAATATACGGCTAATGTATAGCGTGAAACTAATACTTTCTTAGATTTGCAAAAGGGCTATCCGGCCCGTAACGGACCGAATAACCCTTTAATCATGCACGAATAACTCATGTACCAGCATTGATACGCATAATTAATGCGGGAGGCTCTTATCACCCACGCCGAATCATTATACCAACTCCAACTGGCTGTTGAAAGAGTAGCTTCCTCCTGTTTCTCCTTGGACAGTAATTCTTCTATCTCCCAACCGAAGGGTCACAGTTCCTGGTGAGTAGGTACGGATCCTTGCTTCCACCAACTGACCATTGTCCCAAGCCACATCAACCTCAGCATTTCCTTTGGCACGCAGTCCAGATACCGATCCTGTACCCCATGCTTTTGGAAGTGCAGGCAGCAGATGAATCTCACCCTCGTGGCTTTGCAGCAGCATTTCAGCAATGACAGCCGTACCCCCGAAGTTCCCGTCGATCACAAAAATATTGCACTCTGCTCCTCCAATGCCCGCTTTGGAAAAGCTTAATAAATTTTCAAAGCTGAGTCCACCCATCAAATGAGAAATATGATTGAAGGCCTTTTCCCCGTCATGCAGTCTGGCAAAGCTGAGACCGAATAGTGCGGCCGTAAATTCCACATCCTCCAGTTCTTCCTGAACCCTCCGGTTCTCAAGGGTTACTCTCGCAGCAGCGCTAAGTTCAGGTGTCTTATCCGGTGTGATCTGGTTACTTGGATATACCGCATATAAATGGGCCAAATGCCGATGCTCCGGCTGCGCTTCCTCGTAGTCCTCCAGCCACTCTTGCAGCTGCCCTCTCTTGCCGATCTGAATCGGCGGCAGCTTGGATATCGCTTCCTTCAGCTGCTCCTGTAGTTCCACATCCGTATTCAGTAGCTTCGCAGACTTCAAGCAGAACTCAAAAAGGTCTTTCACCAGCATCTGATCCATAGTAGTTCCCATAGATAGCTGCTGTACCCCCTCACTGCTATCCGTAGGATAGAAATGATTCTCCGGCGAATTCGAAGGGCCAGTCACCAGCCAGCCGTATTTTGGATGAATGGTCATATAATCCAGGAAGAATGCTGCGGCTTCTTTTAGCACTGGATAAGCCTGCTGCTCCAGAAATACACGGTCCTGGCTGTATTCATAATGCTCCATTAGATGCGTCGCAATCCATAGTCCACCTGTGACATTAAGCCCCCAGGATGTCTCCCAGCCCGGAGCCGTGAACCCCCAGACGTTCGAGAATACATGTGCTACCCAGCCTTTGCTGCCATAGAAATCGCGAGCAGATGACTTTCCTGCATGAGACAATTCCTCAATATAGCGCATTAATGGCAAATGACTTTCTCCGAGATTTAAGACCTCCGTCGGATAATAATTCATTTGGGTATTGATGTCCAAATGATAGTCACAGCTCCAACCCATACGGCAAGCCTCACCATCATTCCAGATCCCCTGTAGATTCATCGGTAATGGGGAGTCTTCCCGAGATCCGGCGATGGTCAAGTAACGTCCGTACTGCAGGAACAAAGCGAACAGATGCGAATCCTCCTCTGGGTGCTGTGCCAGTAATCGAATGCGCCTGTCAGTAGGTAGATCCGCCTTCCCAGTGGTCCCTAATTGGATATCCACCTTTTCATATTCTTGTTGGTAATCTACGATATGATCCTCTTTTAACTGCGTATATCCTTTGATCAATGCCTGCTGCAAGGTGCTGCTGCACTCCATCTCCCACTCCAAGTTACTACGGTGGTAATCCGTACTGACTGTAAAATAAATCCGGGCTTCATTGGCTCCGGCAATTCTCAATTGTCCGTCCCCTCTATAGATCGTACCGCCGGAAATGCTCACCTTCATTTGTCCCTTTGCCCATACCCCGCAAGTACCGTTACTATGCACACTCTCTGTGGCTTGTCCTTTGAATTCAATGGTGCCGTCATCCACAACTCCAGCCGTAAATGATGCTGAACCCCCCTCCAGACCGATCGTAAAGGATACACCTCCCGGTTCATCGCTCCAAATTCTTGAGACAACCAGATCATCAGCATGGGAGGCGAACATCTCACGATGCAGCGTTGTTCCTTTACTTCGAACCACGGTCCGAGCCACCGCACAGGTCAAATCCAGCTCTCGCTCGATAGCTCCTGTTCCCCCGGAATTCGTGTCCTGCTCTGCAAAATCAATGACAACTTCGCATAATCCAAGATTCGTACCGAAATTCCGCTTATTCGGCTGCAGATGTTGTTTGGCTAGACGGTCACCTTCGTTATAATTTCCAGCAAAGAAATGTTGCCGCATCTCTTCCAGCGCAGCTTTGCCTCCGAAAGGAGCGAGCTCTGGCTCAGCTTGACCTGACCAGTAAGTAACCTCGGTCATGTTCCATACTTCACGATACGGAGCAGCTATCACAACTGCACCTATTCTTCCGTTCCCCAGTGGCAATCCTTGTGACCATTCCGTTGCAGGGGTAGAATACCATAATTTAAAGTCGCTCATCTTATCTTCTCCTGTCTATACTAGAATCTGTACAATCGCGACAAACCCTCTAAATCTGTTGTTAATTAATCCGCTAAAATATTTCAAGTCATTCATACTCGCCTTTCTCTAAAGACGAATCATCTTTTCTTTAATCTACATAATATATTGCGGATTCATTACATTTATCGTAACATTTGGATAACTAACTGTCTTTGTTCACCTGTTCATTTATTTGACGATTTGTACGTTTTTAAGGAAAAGAGGGAACAGCATGCACAAACTATCCGAAATTACTCCGTATGTTGGAGCAATCATGCCATATGTATACGACGGCAGCAGCAATGAGCATCTGAGGGTCGGCAATGTATATGCGTTTCATTTATTTACTGATGGACCAGGTGAGATGGAAATCGACGGAATACGTTATCCGATTGAGCGGAGGACGCTTATTTTTCTCCGTCCCGGCCAACCCCATGCTTTTCATATCACACCTTCTCATCCACTGTCGTCCTACAATGTTTATTTTGATTTATGGGACAACCGCAATCCTGTATCCAATAATCTTTCATTTATCCATGCTCCTGAAGACTTACAATTTGATAAAAAAGCCCTCGAAGCTCCCTGTGCTGAGCTGAACGAGTTACCCTGCATCTTCCCACTAGCAAAATATCCTTTGCTATACGATAGTCTTGTGATGATTGCCAAGACTTATTATGACGCGCTGTTCTATCGTAATGAGGCGGTCAATAGCTATCTCTACGGCTGGATTTTAAGCTGGTATAATGCCCTCCATCAGCATCAGCCAAGTGATTATCGTATTGTCCGACTGCTGGAGGATTTGAATACCCACCCCGAGCGTGGTAAATCTATCGAAGATTGGGCACAGTTTTGCGGGCTCAAGCGGACGTATTTTCATGAACTGTTCCTGCGGGAGACTGGAATGACGCCACGCGTCTATCATCATAATCTAGTCATGAGACGGGCGGCAGGTCTGCTTCTGGAAAGCGAGCTTAGTGTGACTGCTATTGCTGAGAAGTTAGGTTATCCCTCCATTCATCCCTTCTCCAGACATTTCAGTACCTGCTATGGCATTAATCCAACTCAGTACCGTCTTAATCCACAAAGCCGAATACGAATGTAAGTCTCCAACAAAAAAAGAATACGCGCTATCCGCAAGCAGCGGTTGCGCGTATTCTTTTATCAATGGATATAATCAGTTCTACTTTGCCGTTAATTTGAAGATTTTGGACTCTGCCGGTTCGAGCGTAACTGCAAGCTCTCCCGCTGCTTCCCCTTGTGTGCCTTCCCATAGGTCAAGCAATTGGTAAGCCGTTTGACCATTTAGCCCTGCACGCTCCAAAGAGATCGATTTATGAGCAGACTTCGCAGCATCATAGTTGAAGACCGCTAGATAGAACACATGGTCTTCTGCAGCTTCAAGTACGAAAGTATCCGAAGCTTGCTTACCAAGATCGCCCTCGACAGGGTGGAAGGTCTTCCCTAGGCGGGCGACATCCATAATGTCTTTATTGCCCAGCCACGCTTTGGCCCGGGCGGCTGCTTCTTCTTTTCGGAAATCGTCTCCTAACAGCAGCACCGTTCCAGCGATGACTGAAGCGGTCAGTCGACTCCGACCTTCATGCCAGCCCGTGGCATCCTGGTTGTGGCTCTTGTACAGCACGGAATGATCCGGGTCATTGTAACGGTACAAGGTATGGCTCATCCACCAACCATGGGTCAACGAATTCAGCAAATATTCCGTATCATGTAGCGTGCCGAAGACATCACAGGATACCCGGCGGCTATGCGCAAAGGCATAAGGGAACAATGGCGCGATGGATAGATTGATAAAGAACGGCCGACCAATCACCTCTGGGGAGAGCTTGCGCTGCAAGTAGGTCATCCCGTAGTGATACGCCGCAATTCCGGTCGTAATCTCCGAATTGTAATGTTGTCCTTCCAGCGCACCATGCGCCAAGAAGTCTAGCTTGACATACTCAAAGCCTTCCGAGATAAATTTATTCGTGTACCAATCTATTCTTTGCAGGTTTCCTGGATGTGTCGGGTCGATGGCCAGACCTCCATCAACATCCGGCAGAATCTCTCCTTCGCTGTCTCGGAGCAGGATATCACCATAGGTGTATTTGCCGTTTGTACCCTCCACGCTATCTCCGAACTGAGCCGGACTTCCCCAGAAGGCAAAAGGCGTCCAATAAGTTCCTGGTCTATGACCGTTCTTCCGAACCAGGTCCAGTGCATTCTTCATTTCTTCTGGTGTGAAATTGTCCCAGAAAGCATCAAAGTTGATGTACAGTGTGTCCTCATTCTGGAATCCTAGCGGCTGCACTTCATTTTTCAGAAAATTACTAGTGGATGTATACAGATCGTAATCAAGCTCAGCCATTGCCGCAGACCAGCTATTCCATCCGATAGGAACGCCGCCCTCCCATGACAGAGACGCCTCAATCCAGGTATTAGCCTGCCCATAAGCTTCAAGACCTCTTCGATAATCATCATAAAACCCTACGAAAACAAGCGGTGACTCCACTCTTGTTCCCTTTACATAACCATGTGGCTGGGAATCACGGGTCATTTCACTCACAGCTCCGCCATAAAGATCCAGCTCCTCGATCTCTCCGCTTCGCTCGCTTTTGATACGAATCCCTGTTTTCCACACCTTGTGCGTAATGGAACCCATAATAATTCCCTGCCGGCTTTCCGGCGCGAACAATGCAGTTACTTCATAGCTTTCTGTATCCATTGGCGGCTTCACCACTGTATATCTGACCCATTTGTCGTTATCATACGGCACACGCAGAATGCTTGGTTCTTCTGGTTGACCTGATTCCCCGCCAAGTGACACCGATTGGGTCTGAATAACCGCCATCCGGTTCGCTTTGATCTCTTCGTCACTTACGATTACGATTTGCATTAACACAAATGATGAAGATTCATAAATATAGAAATGCTGCTCCAGCTGTGGCAGCAGAGATGTTTCGTGCACAATGACCAGATGAACACCTTTTCCAAAATCCTCGCGAATAACGACTTCCTGAGACTTCAGTTTGTGGCTCTGATAATGTTCCGTATTGTATTCTCTTCCCTGCCAGCGGAATGCGCTGCGAATCCCTTTTACATAAGAAGTGTTTCCGCCCTCAACGGATGCTTCACCCGTCCCGAGATTAATCTCTAGATTGACCTCATCGTTGGTTACACGGATAAGTGATGCCGTGTCCGTATTCACTTTTACCGTTGTAGCACTATCAGTTAGCATAATTTGCCTCCTTGTTACTGCATTTTGGACCTTGAAGGCGGCAGGCTCTGTACCTGTGTCCCCCAAGTATGCCCTCATTATAAAGATCAGATAAAGCGTTTTCTATACTACGATCTTCCGATCCATACCACGATCTAACACATCTCAAGCATAAACGCCTTCGGCGTCCCTATAAGGACGGTAAGCGTTTAAGCGAGAAATATAAGGATAAAGTATAACGTGAAACTTATACTTTCTTATATTTTAAACAAACCTAAATACTCACAAATATTCACATGGATGACAAGAAGAAGAGGCAGTGCTAAAAATACTGCATATGCTTAGCAATTTCGTATCCACACTCCGTTTTCCCCTTACTCACTCTGCGGTATTGGTGTTGTCCACTTGCCGTTACGGGTCCACGTATTTCCATTGCCGCTATAGGTCATATTATGAAGCCTCGTGATAGCTAGAAAAGATGGTTTAGGGAAAATCTCCCTAAAAAAAGGCTAGAAAACACTATATTTCAATGAAATGAGGGAATTCCTCCCTAAAAACCAGAGTGAATTCCAAATTCACCACCGGATCGGATGAATTTCAGGGAGAAATTCCCTGATTGTTAGTCTTGCGAGCAGAAATCTCCGAATTTTAGGGAGTTTTTCCCTAATTGTTAGTCAGCGTCAGCACTTTCGATTATAAATTCTTATAATTGTACAAAAAAAACAGCAGCAAGGTCTGTTATTCAGGTCCCTGCTGCTGTCCATATTCGTATGAAACTGACTATTCTACTCACCAATCCTAAGCTTGTAGGTCTGCCCGGGAAACGTAGGAAAGCTCACCGTTCCTTCTACAGAACGATCATACTTCATCTCATTGCCGCTATTACTCACTATGAGCGAAGCCTCTGTGCGGATCACACATTCATTTCCTAGTGAGGAGGTAATCTGTGCTTCTACGAGATGGCCTTTATCCCACTGAAAGCTAACTTCAAAGCCGCCGCGGGCACGCAGCCCCGCCACGCTTCCCTCCTGCCATTCATCTGGCAGTGCAGGCAGCAGTTCGAGATAACCAAGGTGAGATTGCAATAACATCTCCGCAATTCCGGCAGAAGCGGCGAAGTTGCCATCAATCTGAAACGGCGGATGTGCGCCAAGCAGGTTGGCATAAACGCCACCGTGGCTATACTGTTCTGATTCCCCATCTTTCACCAGGCGCAGCATGTTAGAGAGCAAGCGTAGGGAGCGATTGCCGTCCCGGAAGCGGCTCCATAGGGCAACTCTCCAGCCCAGACTCCAGCCTGTGCTCTCGTCCCCGCGCCGTTCAAGCGAGGTTCTGGCCGCAGTGAACAGCTCAGGGGTCTCTTCTTCTGACAGCTGCGTGCCCGGATAGATACCGATCAGATGTGAGGTATGTCTGTGATACATATCTTCATCCTCAAAGTCTAAAGACCATTCCTGCAATTGTCCGTACTTCCCAACCTGCAGTGGCAATAAACGTTCACGCGCACTTACCCATTCCGCACGCAAAGCCTCATCCGTTCCAAGCGTTGTTGAAGCCTCGATACAATTCGTAAACAGCTCCCAAATGAGCGAAATATCCATAGTGACACCTGAACTGACTGCGGCTAACCCCTCCGCTGTCCGGAATTTATGCTCCGGTGAAGTGGAAGGAGAAGTCACAAGCCTTCCAGTGCCATCGTCAATAAGCCAGTCCAGTGCGAACAGGGCGGCCTCCTTCATCACAGGATAAGCTGAAGTCCGCAAATATTCTTCGTCCCCGCCAAAAGCATAATGCTCCCAGAGATGCTGTGTCAGCCAAATTCCACTTGTCGGCCAGTAGGCCCAACTTGGATCACCGTCACCATAATCACCTACCGGTGCAGTTTGTGCCCAAAGATCCGTATTATGATGAGCCACCCAACCTCGGGCGCCATAGTTGACTTTAGCCGTCTCCGCACCATTCTTCGCCAGGTTGCCGATCATATCCAGCAGTGGTTCATGACATTCTGCCAGATTACATATTTCAGCTGGCCAATAGTTCATCTCTGTGTTGATGTTTAGTGTATAGTTGCTGCTCCATGGTGGACGGGTAACCGCATTCCATATTCCCTGCAGATTAGTAGCTTGCGTTCCGGGGCGCGAGCTTGCAATCATCAAATAGCGCCCATATTGAAAGAGTAGCTCGACAAGACCAGGATCTTGTGCCGCGTAAGTTGTAATCCGCTGCTCCGTGGATATCGCTTCCGGGGCCAGCGTTTTGCCCAGATGGAGCTTCACTCGGTCGAAAAGCGATTGGTAATCGTCGATATGTGCTTGAAGCAGACTGTTGTAAGATTTGCCATTCACCTCTGCCAGGTAAGAGGCTGCAATAACAGAAGCGTCTTTTCCTTCCGCTCCCGGCATTTTATCATAGCCGTTAAAGCCTGTAGCCGCGCTGAAATAAAAGGTTGCTGCTGTTCCTCCAAGCAGGTGAATTCCACTGCCATCAACGGTAACTTCCCCGCCCTCCGCCGCTACGGAAAGCTGTCCTTCAAAGGCCATTCCCTTGCTCTTGCCAGGTTCTCCATATTGGATCGGATGATCACTCCCGAAATAGCTTGGATCTACATGCTCTGGTGCAGTTCCAGAGAGTACAAAACAATCACCGTGCGCATGAAGACTATGTCGAAGCGGACTATCCAGCGTAGCATGTACATTCAGTGCGCCCGGTGTACTTGCGGTCAAACGTAATACGAGCAACTGATCAGGATGTGAAGCGAACATCTCGCGAGTATAAGTAACATTGCCAATCTGGTATTCAATGCGGTGAATCGCATGTTCAATATCTAATGTCCGCTGATAGGCTTGATAAACACCACCATGCTCAAAACGAAGTAATAGATCTCCAAAAGGCAGATACGATTGCGTGTACGGTCCCAGCATTTCTCTAGTCATCGTGTCCGCTTCTGTATACCGGCCTTCCTGAATCAGCTTTCGAATCTTAGGCAAAGCAGCCTTAGCACCTGGATTGTTCCCATCCTTCGGAAATCCCGACCATAATGTATCCTCGTTGAGGCTGACCTTCTCCTGCTCCACTCCACCGAAGATCATACCTCCCAGACGGCCATTTCCAATGGGAAGCCCTTCCGTCCATACATTTGCCGGCTTGTCATATTGAAGTTTCATTGGTTCTCCCCCTCACTAACTGTTATGAATTAAATGATCAATATTTTCGTTAGCACTGAAGGTCAGTCCGCGGGTCGGTACCTGTGCCCCCAAGTATGCCCTCATTATAAAGATTAGATAAAGCGTTTTCTATACATCGATCTACCGATCCATATCGCGATTTAACGCAACCTGCGCTAACTCATTTCACATATTACCCGAAATGTCGACCTCACTGCAGGCGGTTAAACGTATCGCATTCTTGAGACTGGAAAGACGACTCATGCTCTCCCCGCCAATGACCATTTCGTTAGCACTGAAGACCAGTCCGCAGGTACTCTTGGCACTAAGGGCTAACGCTCCACTAGTCTCGAACCTGTTGTTCTTAATGGTAATCCCCCGATGAACGGGAGCGTACTCATCAACCTCTGTGTTCTCAGGCAAAATAAAGATCACCGGATGTTCGATGCCCCCGCCTGCAATAAATTGGTTCTCAGCAATGGTCACATTCTCCACCTTGCCAGACTCATACCAAGACTCCGCATCTACAGCAATCAGAATCGCACTCATTTGCATCCGTTCAAAAATATTCCCCTTAATCTCTACTTTACGCCGGGTTGTCACAAGCATACCGCGGGTCGGTACCCTCGCAAGGTGATTATTTACGACTTCAACCTCCGGGGTCCAGGTTACATTCTCGATCACATCATAGCAGCCAATCCCTTCAGGAATCGGCTGCGCTAGGGTTAGCATCAGCTCGCGCAGGTTTATAGACTTCACCTCTACCACTTCGTTAGCCGCATAGGTAGTCAAAGCGCCAGAACGAACAAATTCAATTTCGTCTCCCGGATAGAAGGCCAGAAAACCATAGGTCTGCGGATGCATAAAGCGAACCTTCACCTTATTCGCCGATATCTGCTCCACGATCCGTAGATAGGTGCCATGGACATTGACAACATCATCATGTGAGCCGGCAAACCGGCTGTCCGCAACGGTTATTTTACCTCGGCAGCTGGACATATGAATGAAATCTGCAAAGCCAGTAACCGTCCGACCTGTTTCCAGTCGCGGCGAAATATCCATGTGTTGAAAGGTGAGATTGTTGCTAAACTGGCCCACAACACCAAGTCCGTGTAGAAAATGCAGCCCCACATTGCTGAACGTGATGTTAGAGCTTTCCACAATGAAGACACCTACCTGATCGCGAATACCATCACGGCTTTGCAGGACATGCCCGGGGACAACCTCAGGTCGATGATCAAAATGCAGGCGGAGCTTCATCGGCTCCAGCTCTTCAACAGAATCAGCAAGCTCCGACCAGTTGTCCATCCGCCAAGTCGTGTTGCGCAATGGATCATAGGTCTGCATCGGTCCTTTCGAGAAGCTCCAGCCCTCACCGATCCAGATCAGCTTGCCCTCCCTGATCTCATAAAGCGAATCGGGGTGAACCTGGACATCAAAATAATGAGTACCCCTTTCAGTAATCGTCATCTCTGTCACAGTTGGCCGAGCATAGTCGGTATGTACATTGCGAATCTCTACATTCTTACATCCATCCAGCAAGAACATCGTCTGCTTACCATGGAAAATAAATAGTGAGCCATTGCCCTCAAACGTTAAATGATGCAGCCCCTTCAGAAAAATCCCTATAGTCTTGGTGACATCCGGATTCTCTTCTTCACTGGTAGTGTTGGAAATGTAGTAGGGTGCTCGGATGGCCTCTTCTGGATAGAAATGATAGCAGCCTTTCGGACAATCTAGTAGGACCGGTCCAGTCATTTCGGCGGCAGTCTGAATAGCTCTGGTCATCGCTGGCTGAGCATCCAAGCCGGAATCCGACAGGACACCATAATCAGTCAGGCGGATTACGATAGGAGAAGAATCGACGCTGTGTTCTGTAAAAGAAATGATCAACACCAACTTTTTTTAGTATTGGAAAGGCTTTATAAGAGGGGAGTATAGAACCCTCGGCTTAAATAATCAATTGTACATCAGCTTTAGAATGCGTAGACCGGTGCCTTTACTCTGTTCGTCTTTTTCCCCTGTAATCCGTACAGTTATTTGCAATTCCTGACGTTGATCCTGGATTCCGAACATAGCAATAATAGGCCGAAACGCAAGAGGACACCATTCATCGAATAAGTTAATTGCACGAAAGGGACCGCCATTGAGCGAATATTCGAATATCCCGCTATCTGGGCCATAGAGCAGCAGCAGACCCACACTCTGTCCGGTGACTGTGTAAGAAAAAGAGGCTTCTCTACTGTCTGTATATAAGTGTTCTGTTCCAAATCGCCAGTTCATCAGCGGGTCTTCAGGGGTAAGCTCGCGTAGCTCGAACCCATCTGCATGCTCAGCAGCTCTGAAATCCAGTAAATTGCCGTATTCATAATTCCGCTCCTCCAAAGGAGGAATACTTAAAGCTCTTCCGTTAATCGAGCAGGTGTTGTCAGGAACAAGAGCTGTCTCTAAATATTCCTGTAAAAAAGAAGCGTACAGCGCATGACCGTCATCATTGGGATGATATCCATCCGGTGCCAGCTCGGTCCACTCCATTTGTCCCGCCTGAGTCAGCTTATATACTTCAGCGGCAAAATTAACAGATGGAAGATCATAATGCTGAGCTACTTCTTCGTGGACGGCAATGTTAAAGGGGTTGCTCCCAGACAGATTCTTCTCTGCAGCCGTATACAAGAAGCAAATGTCAGTGCCGGGCGACAGCCGTCTGCACTGGCGTACAATGCCTTCCATGCCTCTAATCGATTCTTCCCGGTCACTGCCGTCATTGACACTAAATTCAACGAATAGTAAATCAATAGTGCCATATTGCAGAACATGCGCCTGTAATCGGTGGGCACCCAGCGTGGAATTTGTTCCACCCACTCCCGCATTGATAAAGCGGAATTTATGATCGGCAAATCGTTCCTGTAGATACTTACCAGTCAGCGCTCTCCAGCTAAACGTGACCGCCTCGGAAGCACCTGCCCCCTCTGTAATAGACCCACCCAGAAAGGCAACCGTCACCGACTCCTTTTCCGTAAGTCTCACACTCGAGTTTGGTAGTCCTCGTCTTGGAATCACAAATGAATGATTGTTATGTTTCTCTTCTGTCATGACTGATCCTCCGAAATTAAAAATGAATATTTTCCTTGAAATCAAGAAATCAGGTGCTGGGGTATATCTTACAGCACCTGATTCTGATTTCAACATTTTATTTTTTAGAAGTTTCGTAAGCCTTTTGCAAGATTTCGAGATAACGATCCAACTTCAAGTCTTTCAGACCGTTGATATAAGCATCCCAATCCTTACTCAGATCCTTATTGCCCGTGATGAATTGAAGCTGATTTTGCTCAATATAATTCTTGATGTTGGTTTGCAGTAAGCTCGCCTCATCGATTTCGTTAGGATCAATCCAAATCGACCAGATCGGGAACAGCTCTTTAGGCTCATGTCCTGCATACAGCAGCGTTGCATCATACAATCTACGTTCATAACCGCTGGATTCGTAAATGTCAGTGGCTTGAACGAAGGTGTCACGATACTCTTTTGGCATATAGAAGTGACCCATACCGCTCCAGCCTGCATTGCGCGGGGCTTCGCCTTCCGCCATAGGAATGCTCTTGACGACTGGTTTAACGTCTTTATCCAGCGCTACATCGCCTTCTACTGGATCCGTCCAGTCAATGCCCTTCATTCCGCTGCCACCGTTTGTCTGTCCTTCAGGTGTAAACATGTAGTCTACCATTTTAATTAAAGCGATCTGTGCTTCCTCACTCGCTTTATTGGTGATTACAAATTTCGCTCCCGGGGATACACCACCTGCATCATGAGTCGCATAGGAGATACCTTGCGGTCCGCTAATTGGTGGTACAGGGTTGTAGTGTGCCGAACTTCTGTTGCCTGGATCAATATTGACGAAAATCGCAGGGTGCATGCCCGCACCGGCGCCCAGAATTTCCGCATCGGCATTTTCACCGATTTTCTTGAAGGCTTCCGCGTTCTGTGTGAATGCCCCTGGATCAATTAGACCTGCATCAAACAGTGATTTGATATAGGTCAAGCCTTCCTTCCACTCTGCTGTGACAGCCGCTGATTGAACTTTTCCATCCACCATATTCAGATAATTCCGGTCATCATCGTAGACAAATGCGTTCATCAGGAATGGAACAATCCGAACACCAAACTCCTCAATGGAACCGCTCAGTGGCACTTCATCCGCTTTGCCATTCCCGTTCGGATCTTGGGTTTTGAAAGCTTCCAGCACTTTCTTGAAATCTTCGGTTGTTTTTGGCATTTCCAGATTCAGCTTCTTCAGCCACTCGGTATTAAGCCACATTTTGCTCGGATACGAGCAGTGAAAGCACTCTGTGTAAGCAACAAGTCCATAGATATTCCCATCAGGTGCTGTATTCAGCGTTCTCAAATTATCATTCTTTTCCATAGCCGCTTTAATATTAGGAGCATATTTATCAATTAGATCGTTCAAAGGAATCAGTACGCCTTGTTTACCATACTTCAGAAGATCTGCCTGTGAGAACTGATCGATGTAGTGCGTGAGCAGATAAGCGTCAGGGTAGTCACCACTCGCAAGTGAGATTTGGCGCTTTTCCTTGGCTCCGTCTGAAGGGTTGATCTCCCATTTGAATTTAATATTGAATTTGTCTTCCACAAATTTCGTGAATTTATTGGTAGGAACATCGATCCCGGATTCCTGAACTGAGAACACGCTGATTTCTACCGGTTTGCTGGCTGATTCCGAGTTACCCGGCTCTGCAGTTGGCGAGGATGTGTTCTCTGTATTTTTATTAGCACATCCGCTTAACACCACCGTAAGAATTAATATCAGCACTAAAGACAAAGTCACCATACTTTTCTTCAATTCCGATCACTCCCTTTTATAATTTAGGCAGGTACGATATCTTTCTGGCAATTTTCTGCGTGCCTCTCCCCCTCTCCAGATTCTCAAGCTGCGAATTAGCCTTTGACTGAACCGACCAGCATGCCTTGGACAAAATAACGCTGAACGAACGGATAAATAATAAGTACAGGCAGAGTGGCGATAACAATGAGTGCGTATTTGAGTAGCTCAGCAAGCTGCTGTCGTTCCACCATTTTCATCGCATCCATAGTGCCTGCGCTGTTGTTCTGGATGATAATACTTCGTAAGACAAGCTGAAGTGGGAACAAGTCCGCAGATTTCAAATAAATCAAAGCGTCAAAATATGCATTCCACTGGCCCACCGCATACATGAGGACTAACACCGCGATAATGGGCTTCGATAACGGAATGACAACGCTCCAGACAAACCGCATATCACTGCACCCGTCGATTTCGCTAGCTTCCAATAGTTCCTCCGGAATGGAGGATTGAAAGAATGAGCGGGCAATAATGACCTGCCATACCCAAATCGCGTTCGGAATCAACAGTGCCCAGCGGGTATCAATCAAATGGAGTTCCTTCACAACCATGTAGGTCGGAATCAACCCACCGCTGAAAATCATTGTAAAGGTGATGATCATCATCAAGGTGTTGCGTCCGAAGAAACCTCTGCGTGATAAAGGATACGCGATCATAATCGTCAGTACAACACTGATGAAAGTTCCTGCGGCTGTATAAAAAATAGAATTTCCGTAGCCTGTAAGGATCTCCGGCGTGTTTAACAGAACCTTAAAGCCTTTGAAGGAAATATCTACAGGCCAGAGCCAGACTCGGCCGGAGGTTACAGCAGCTGGGCTGCTAATCGAGCTACTGATGATAAAAATTAGCGGATAAATTACCGCGATTACCACAAGGGTGAGTATGATATAAATCGTGGTCAGAAATAGCTTATCACCGGTTGATTCTTTAATTTTTTGTTGAACTGCTGCCATATGGGAGCTCCTTTCCTACCAGATGCTGTTGTTTGTGATGCGTTTAGCCAAGCCATTCACCGTAAGCAACAAAATAAGGTTGATTACCGAGTTAAATAGACCCACCGCAGTGGCAAAGCTATAATTGGCATTCAGCAAACCAACCCGGTAGACATAAGTGGCAATGATCTCGGAGTTCGCCAGATTGAGCGGGTTCTGCAGTAGATAGACCTTCTCAAAACCAATAGCCATGACATTCCCAACATTCAAAATCAGGATGATGACGATTGTAGGCACAATACCTGGCAGATCAATATATCGAATTTTTTGAAAACGCGAGGCTCCATCAACTTTGGCTGCCTCATATAGCGTCGGATCAATGCCGGCAAGTGCTGCTAAATAGATAACGGCACTGTATCCTGCAGTCTGCCAAATATCGGACCAAACATAAATCGAACGAAACATTCCCGGCTCTCCAAGGAAATTGATCGATTCTAGACCGAAGAAATTGAGAGCGATGTTCGCAAAGCCAAGGCGAGGTGCCATAAATAGCATGATAATGGACACCATGACTACCGTCGAGATGAAATAAGGCGCAAAAGAGACCAGTTGGACGAACTTTTTAAACCTTCCGCCGCGCAATTCATTAATCATGAGGGCAAGAATAATCGGGATCGGGAATCCCGCTAGCAGCAGGTAACCACTAAGTAAGATGGTGTTCTTGAGCAGTGTCCAAAACTGCGGATTATCAAAAAATAGACGGAAATTATGAAATCCAACCCAGGGACTTCCCCATATTCCTTTGATCACATTGTAGTCCTTGAAGGCTAGAACCGCGTTCAGCATTGGATAATACTTAAATATGAGGAAAAACAGCAGAGGTGGAATCACCAGTAAATGTAGCTGCCAGTGCTTTTTCATACTTCTACGAGCATTTTGTAAAAATACAGAGCCTTTACGTTTCGGTAACGACTTATGATGTAATACTATTTCTTTCTCCAGAACAATCCCCCCTAAGCAACCGCCAGTAGTTTATGATAGCGCTTTCTACGGATTGATCATAGTTGATTCTCATCACCTAAGAAAAGGTACACTTTCGTATTTCAGCGTACAAATAACCTTATTCCAGGAGCACAAAATAGCAGTAGAACGGCCATTTTTCCGGAATAAGGGTTCATGGTCAGACATCGAGCAGGCCCACTACACCTCAATTTGCCCGCTCGCTGCGCATAGTAATCCCGCCAGTTCTCGTACACTTCTCCTCCAACAAAAAAAATCTCGTCCATTGGAACGGACGAGATTCTTATAAATATTCTAACGCGAGTTTTGACTAGTCAATCGTTATTTCTGACAAGCCTACATGATTTCCCGTGCCTCCGACCACCCGGAATTTTACCCAAGTGACGGATTTGCTCGGAAATGTGACGGTCAGAGGCGAGCCATCGGCAGGTATCCCTGCAACATTCAGGGAACTGCCGTCACTGAAGGTCAGAACGCCTCCGTTCGCATTATCCGTAAGATTGGGTCTGTCATAAAGCATGATTTTGCCAATCGTTTTAGCAGATGTCCAATTCAGTTGAATCCATGGATCCAGCTCATTAGAAGCCCATTCACCAGCCCCCGGCCCCATCGTCTTGTCGATGACACTTTCCTTGAGAAATGCTCTACTTAGGGCATATTCCGAAGCTTTGCTCAGGATATATTCCGAAGAAGCCGTCACCGTGGCACTTGAAGCGAGATCAGGCACCTTGGCAGCATACACTTGTATTTCTGAAAGTCCTACATTTACTCCTTTTCCCCCGGCGGACTGAAATTTGACCCATGTGACGGATTTGCTCGGAAATGTGATGGCGTGAGGCTTGCCATCGGTCGGTATGCCCGTTACCTTCAACGTACTGCCGTCACTGAAGGTTAAGGTACCTCCGTTCACATTATCAAGCAGATTGGGCCGATCGTATAGCACAATTTGGCTAATCTGTTTAGCAGATGTCCAATTCAGTTGAATCCATGGATTCTTCTCACCGGCAGAAGACCATTCCCCATAATCCTTCACCCTGATCATGTTATCCACGGTAAGTTCCTTGGCATAGGCGGAGCTGTATTGCGATGAGCTCGTCACCTTTGCGCCCGAAGCTATATTGACTGGTTTGGTTGTTGCAAAAACTTCGAATTCCGATAGCCCAACATTCGGACCGATGCCCCCCACTGCCTGAAATTTGACCCAAGTGACTTCTTTAGGTGGAAAGATGATCACTTTTCCACCATCATCCTGAGGTATGCCCTCTATCCCTGTGATACTTGTGCCATCGCTAAAGGTCAGCGTACCTCCATTTACATTATCCGTCAGGTTAGCCCGGTCATACATGACAACTCTGTCGATCGTGACGGCGGACGGCCATGCGAGCCTTACCCATGGATTTTGCTCATTGGATGACGCCCATTCGCCGGTATTCCCTACTAGCCTATCCGTTACCGCTGTAGCCGGGAAGTTATTACTGAATTGGGAAGATGCCGTAACATTAGCCTTTGGGGCAATATTCCCCGGATTTTGCGATCCTTTTGCCGTTGTGGCGCTGACTGCATTACTTGACGCTGACAGGTTGCCCGCTTGATCATACGCTTTAACGGTATAACGATAGATCGACCCCGCTAATACGGAAATATCCAAATAACTGTTTAATGCGGCAGCAACATCGGCAATCTGATTTCCATCCTTGTATACTTTATATCCTTTAACCATAAGTTGGTCTGCGGATGGGTCCCATGAAATAGACACCCTGTTTCCGAATGCATAATCGATTCTTAGGTTTGAAGGCGCCGTTGGAGCAGGAGCGTCCTTGATCGTTCCAGTGGTTGCAGTCGTGAAGGCAGATGGCATCCCTTTCAGACCTCCCCGAACAGCTCTAACCTTATAGTAGTACTTGTTAGCTAGGCCATTGACCACTTGTTTGTCATAATAGCTATTCGTAGACGTCGTACCCAGATAATTACCTGTCCCCGGCGTGAAACTGCTGTTTGTACTTCTAAAAACTTCGTATGCAGCGAGTTTCGTATCGGTGAGATCAGTCCACTCCACGAGTGTGCCTAACTTATCCATCGTTGCGGTAACCCCTGTTACCTGAGCAGGAGCAGCGCCGTACTTGATCCGGATCGTCTTATATCCGTAACCGTCGATCTTAAAAGTAACTTTTCCGTCGGCGAGAGACATAACATCGCGATCATTTTCAAGAAGGTCGGTTTCCGTCACGGAAGTCGGGTTGAAATAGGATAAGTCGATGGTTACCGTCGTATCGGCGCCTTTCGTTTCATTAAAGCGCAGAATCGTTCCTTCACCGTTCGCTTCAGCAGGTTTAGCTGTCGTTAGCACGACATTGTCGGCGCTGACATTTACAAATTGACCTTTTGTCCCATGGAGCCCTGTACCTGACTGCTCACCGGTGATAACCTTTGCTTGAAGCGGGGTTGTCGATTGCCAGCCGTACTTATCCGCATCGCCGGCCCGCCAGTCCTTACCTGTATGGGACATTAACGTGTACTTGAAGGTTGTCGGCCCCGGCTGCGTTCTAATGAAGTTGGTGCCCCATTTGTTGCCATAAACATAACTAAATATCCAAGGTTTTGGCGTATTGTAATCAATATCGTACTTAAGCGTTCTTCTGCTTCCGTATTGTACGACCGGTGCCGATTGCGGGAATAACGTAATACCGTAATTGCCAGACGCATTCGTAGCATCAATCCATCGGTGTACCGTGTAAAAATCCGTACTTGAAGTATAGTACTGCTCATTGTCCGGGTTATTAATATTCGAATCCACGTAAGGCTTGAAATCACCGGATGGCATCTCCGAACGAAGCGTAAAATTGGGCATATTCAGCGGAAAGGTAAAGAAAGCTTCTTCGTCCACACTATCAACAGATCCTGGCGCATCAATTTTATTGACGACATTAACGATATCAATTTTCGGCACGGATTCATAAAGGATAACGTTTCTTTGTACCCCTGCTGTGCCCTCGCTAAAGCCATTGGAGGTCATCTGCCCTCGTGCAGCTCCAATGTTAATCGATACCGAAGCATCATAGATTTTACTTTCCGATTTGAGCTCAAAGTCGTCCCGGTAGCTCTTGTCATACACGAATTCATTCATTTTATACGGCGATTTGGGATCTACCATTTCGGCATTCCCGTTCTGCTTGTCGATAATGCTTGTAATTTCCCCTTGGCCGCCAAAAGTGACTTTGAAAAACTGATTTTCTATCGTATTATCGCTTTTCTTCAAGGTGCTCTTAAAGGCAGGTTCCTTTGCGCTTTCCGTTACCAAAAAAGTCTTATAGCCGAGTCCAGGCACATTCGGAGCAAGAAACTCGAGGGTTCCATCGCTTAGCTTGTCATACTTCAACACCGCTGACGTCTCGATATCGGTTAACTCAAAATGAGCCGGCAGATCGGAAAGCTTAACCTTTACCAGATCCGATCGTGTCCAAGACAACGAATTGTAGACAGCAATTGTCTTGCCCGTTGTAGGAATCAACTTGTTTAAACTAGCTAAAGAATCGTTCATAACGCTATCTGAGAGGTTCCTCGCCGTTAATGCATTGTTTCTTTTCCAAATGTGGGTATCGTCAATCACAGGGCTCATGCCGCCGAACGTATGCTCATCATAAAAATTCAAGTTGTTATACGCGTTCCAAATTTTTTGATAAGGATATCTGGAATTCGTGCTAGCCTGATTGGCAAACGTCGCGAATGTTTCTGCAGCCGGCACATTATCCTGCGCATATCTCTGGACACTTTCACTGTATGCATCTGAAGGTATGCCATAATTCCACCAGTTTTCAATGGTTCCTTTATAAACAGGGATAGAATCGCTGAATTTCGTATCTACGTATTGATAAAAATCTTTGAGATTGGAATTCACAAACTTTGGATAAACGTAAGGCCTCCCCGCCGAATCTACCCTGGCATTCATTTCTTTGATGCGATCTTTGACCGAAGCTAGAAGTGGTCCGTTATCCAGCCAAGGCGTATTTTTCTCTAACACCGCATCACCGACATATGTCGAAGACTGATAAACATTCATTAATGTATCGCTTACGGCTTGGGCGGTCTCATCCAGCGAAACGGGCGTTGCATTGTTTACTCCGGTACCCAAAAACTTCATTTGGTTCAAATTATAGAGCGGGCCGTCGTAAACGAGCACCTTATTCTTTGTTTTCCTACCTTGGGTATAAAAAATCCGAGGGTACGCCTGCGTGATGACTTTCGGTGTTCTAACATTCAGGTTAAAGCCAAGGAACAAATATTTAATGCCCATGTCAGCCATAACATCGACATTCGACCAGGAAAAGCTTGGGTTATCCACAACCTCCACAACGCCGTTCGAGTCTGTTCCGAGCTTGTCTTTCAGGTGTCTTTCGGAAAAGTAATGATATCTGATTAACTCCTCTATGCTCATTGCTTCGAAGGAAGGTGTCACATAACTCGCCGGATATTGAAGTCTGCCGTTGTTGATATTCGTCTTGATTGTTTCGATTTGGTCGGCATTCCTGCTGTTTAACGAGCCATACAGTCTTAATGATTGCTCAAGCGGATACTTAAACTGATCATTAGGCGCCCAATCGTCTGTCTGGGTAATATAATTATTCGCAGCATCTGTTTGGTTCGGCCAAGTTGAATGGATTAGCGCTTCCGGATAATCTGTATATCCGATATCGGTGTGGGAATCATGGGCGACATATACGTTCCAATGACGGATTTTTTTCTGGGATACTGTTGTCTTTACATGTGCAGTACCTGTTCCGGCAGCATTATCGTATACCTCGAATGTTACATTATCGCCATCTTTATTTAGCTCAACAACGTGCACTGTCGCTGTATTAAGGCCACTTTTAAGGGTGCCGATCGATTCCAAATACGAGGTATGGCCGTCTACTGTGATTTTAACCCATGCGTTATAGGCAGGGTCCGAATTATGGATTGTCAACTTAGTTTCTGATTTATTCGTCCCGGAATCATTAATAATATAGGGGGTTTGCGAAACGGTAATCGTAGAGGCTGCCGATACTCCCCTTGAATAAAAAGCGCTTACATTTAACATAACAGCAAAGATTAATAAATACAGCAAAGCTTTCTTCATAACCTTACTCGCCTCCTAATGGGTGAAGTGCGGTTTGTGAAATAGAAATGCTACATTAAATGTCGGCTTCAATAGGGTCAGTAGCAAATGACATAAACACCTCCTTATCTCCGTTATGTGACGATACTGAGTTCTGTTTAAGCAGCGCTAAAGTTTGTCAGCTTTATAATAAATCAGAGGTCGACAGACCCATAGGTCTAAATCATTCAGACGAAGTACCACTTTTTTGTGGCTCAGGCTTTCTGTGAGAAAAACCTCTACCTCAGTTCATTCGAAGATGAGCGACCGCGTTTCAAGGGGGTTATTATTGTGGCAAAAATAATAGCCCTCCTCTTCGCTTGTTAGCTAGGTGGAGGGCGATCTTCATGATGAAGCCAGTTATTTTCTTATGGCCAAGAAATCATAGTTATTTTCCTGACAAGCCAGAATGGCCGCTGAAGCATCTGCGTACTTTTGATGGACATCGATCGTATAACGGAACTCGTAAAAGCCCCCGCATGCTGCCTTGAAATTCGTTTCCCACTTATTGTTCGTAAGCCAAGAATATAGCGTGCCCACAGGTTCGATCTGATCCGAAAAATCCCATAAGCGCAGCTTACCGACATGAACCATCGGCGCATCCTGTATGCTGACGGCTACGCCGAGACCGCTTCCGACCAATGCAGCCCCTCCTTGAACGCTATAGTAATCACAGCATGTGCCCGGAAGCTGATCCATGCCCGGACGTATAGCGGCTCCTGCCTTATCCAAGTACCAAATCCCTCGATCAGTTTGGAATGGGAATGCCGCATACATCCCTTCAGGGTCAAGAATATTCTCCTTATTCATCTTAATGGACACGTCGAACCGGGATAGCGAACGGAAAAACTTGAATTCCACAGCGTACGAATGCGCGCCAGGAACCTCGTATGCAAACTCCCAAATTTCGAACATGCTGTTGCTGACAGTACATTTCACATGCTTTAATTCGCCGTGGCTAATTTGGCCTTCGGGAATACGCCGATCACTGTAACCGAATCCAGCAGCATCACTGCGGTTGGCACCTTTGAACACTTGATACAGAGGAGCACCAAGCCCCGGTTCGCCTTCTTGTAATAACGATGCACCGCTCGGCTTATGAAGAACCGTATGGATCCCTCGGACCGCATCCCACTCCACCCGCAGAAAGTCATTCTCGAATTGTTCCATGACATTTGACGGAGCAGATGAGCTGGACGCTTCCGCTTCATTAGGCATATCTAGAAACTCAATCATGAATTCGCGTTCCTCCAGCGGATCCATTTCGAGCTCAATACAAAGCTCTTGTCCTCGCAGCGATTGCCATACCCGCTCGAAGTCATACGCTCTTCCTTGCGCATCCACGACTCTGAATGGTTTATTAAAGATCGGGGATTCCCAATGATCCAGCGGCAAATACGCTAACGAAGATTTTGGCTCAATGGAAGGATTGATGACCTTAAAAGCATAAGGCCGCCGTGCCGTAAATGCTCCTTGGCCTTTGCCGTATAAGACTGTATCCAGAGCAGTACAAGCGAGTCTGTCCGCTTCAATGGCATACTTAATTTTTCGTACCAAAAGCTGCTGTACTCTAAAATCTGCCGACTTTCCTAAAGAAGCAGAATGCCCCCACGTATGCTCCGCATACATAACAAGTTCATTCCTGACCCGCTTCCATTCATCTTCCGTAACGAATTGGCGCTCAGGGTCCAAACGTTCCGCGATGCGCTTCATTCGCTGCGCGTTACGAAACATCGTTGTCTCCAGCGCCGTGGAGATCACGCCGTCCGTCCACCAGTCGTTCCAATCGCCACGATAGACGGGGATATTCGAAACCTCAGTCTCGAGGTGCCGGAAAAATTCGGAAAGGGTCACGGTACGAATTTCAATCTGATCGCCATATTGGTCATTCCATTGTCTGATAAGCTCGCAATAAGCATCCGTCGGAGGACTGTTATCGGTATACAACCCAGATCCCATCAAAGGAACAAATTCGTATTCATACCCGGTGGTTCTCAGGCCCTCCACAAGGGAGAATAATGTCTTCTCCGCTACCGACAAATCTTGGATGTCGATATGCTTCCCGCCCTCCAGTACTTCTACGCCTGGGATACCTGGGTCTCCAATGTAGTTGAAGCCCGGGATGATGCCTAACAAATTGGCTTTGTGATAAGTTAAGCCATTCCACACCAGAATTCGCTTCCCAGTTGGCGATTCCCAGTAAAATGGCACGTTCGGCTTTCCGAAAGGACAGCCGCCGTGATGTGTATTGATGTTGGTCGATAAATACTTAATGCCTGCTTCATGCAGCGCATCGACGATCCCCCAAGAGAAACCGTTGATATCGCAAGCCATTGCACTGACTAGTGGCACGCCTTCCTCGCGAGCGAACTGTACCGCAGGCTTCAGTGTATCTTTCAAGTGCCCCTCGTCCAGAAGTTCGGTAAGATGCAAATAAAATGCGCTCAGTTCTATGGAACCGTTTCGAATCGCCTCAACTAACCGCTCTTTTCCGATTGACCCCGATTTGGATAAATATTGTTCGACAGCCCAAAACCCTTCACACATGAATTTAAACTTTGTGTTAGCATCTCGGGTTTGCTGCGCAGGTGAAAGCGCCATCTCGACAGCTTGCTCAATAAACTGCCTCTGATACTCAGTAATCACTTCCTGACGTTCCGTGTACCCAATGTCGATATGTGCATGCTGGATGATGAACAAGGTAAAAGGCTTTCTATTTTCCAATGAAATTCACTCCTTTGTTTTATTCATTCGTCCGGAATGCCGGAAGCTCCGTATTTAATATGACGCATTGCTGCAATGCTTTCTCCGGACTGTTCCATTCCTCTCCCCACTGCAATCGATAACGGAACTCATAGAAGCCGCCAAGCGTAGCTTTGAAATTGGTTTCCCAATAATTTGTCATTACCCAAGCATACAGCGGATTATATTTGACATCTTGGGTCTGTTGACCGTTCAGTTGCCGGCTTCCAAAGTGAAGCGGTCCAGTTTGTAACAAAGGCGTATCTGGCGTAGCCACAATCAGACCACCCATATTCGACAGCAGCGCAAAACCCTCTTGCAGGCAATAGTAATCGAGGCCTGTCCCCGGCAACTGATCAATTCCCGGTCGAACATTAGCCCCCGCTTTATCCAGCCAGAGCTCGCCGTCTTCGGAGTACGGAGCGAAGGGGAGAGAAATATAGATGTTCTCCGGATCCCAGACACTTTGTTTGTGCAGCCGAACTGCAACGTCGACCCTCGGAAGATCCTGATACACTTTCAGATATAGGGAATAATGACTTGTTCCTTCAAGTTCGAATTCCAACTCCACGACCGCATACAGACTGCCCTCTACAACCGAACGAACCCCTCTGAGCCGGCCGATATCGCGCTGAACATCGAATCCTTTGCGATTGCGGCCCATCTGCCAACGTACTTCCCCCATCTTGTTATTAGCATTCGCCTTGGTGATCTCATATACGGGGGAGAATGCCATATGCGGCGCATCGCTGCGAATCAGTTCTCGCCCTGATTGCTTATCCAGCCAAGAGACAATCCCCTTGCCGACTTCCCATTTCACATGAACATAGGGTGATTCCAGTTCATTCTCGGCAATTCGTACCGCTTTCTTGTCAATGGTGTTCGGATAAATGTCTTTCACATCATTAATTGTATCCAGAGCCAACAGCTTGGTGCTGTTTGTTGTAAGGGAACGGACCGTTGTACAAGGGCGCACCCGATAATAGCGCTCGTCCTTCGGTTCAAGCTCCACAACAATCGAAATCTGGTTGCCGCGGCTAACCTTTTCCAACTGGTGCGGCACACGAGTTTGCGTTGTTTCTTCAAATACTTCGAAACCATCCGGGAACATCGTGATTTCCCATGACTCCAAATAAAGATGGGCGATCCCTCGAATTTTGTTGCTATAAGGATTCATCACCTTATATCGGAATGGCATTTCTGCCTTGAGGGCGATCTCTCCCTGACGCTCAAGCACCTCGTCCAGCAGCTCGTAAACGCTGCGACTGGCGTTCGCTGCATAAGCCTCCTTACGCACGCCTAAAGCCTGAACCATTGGATGCCATGGCTCATGAATGGAGGAATGATAGCCCCACGTATGTTCGGCATACATCATAAGCTGTTGCTCCACCTCGGCCAGCTTTGCCGATTCGGATAGCGCATCTCCCTCGAGATTTTTGATCAGCTTCAGCGTACGTTGAGCATCCCGATAAACCTGTGTATGCATCGGTGTCGAAGCCACGCCGTCCGTCCACCAGTCTGGCCAATCCCCGCGGTACGTCGGAATCTCAACCGCCTGTTCACGAAGATGCTTGAAAAATCGATCCAAGGTTGTCATTTCAATCTCAATGCGATTGCCGTGTCGTTCGTTCCACTCCTGAATGAACGCCGCGACCGTCCCGTTCGGAGCGGAATTGTCGCGATGCAGCCCCATCACATTGACCAAGATAAAATCATACGGGTAGTCTTCCGACTCCAACTGACTCAAATATCTTTCAATTCTCGTCCTCGCTAGCTTCCAGTGATCCTTAACAGTCGCATAACCTTGGAACTCATCTCGGATCGTATAAGACAATACAGCGCCTGGCGATAATCCCAGATCGTTGCCCATCATATAATGCTCGCCGTTCCAGACAAGTACACGATCGCCCTGAGGGGTTTCCCAATAGAACGGAGTCTGTTTCCGTCCTATCGCGAACATCCCATGATGGGTATGGACGCAGGAGAGCAGATTGCGTATGCCCGCATCATAAAGCGATTGCGCATACCCCCAGCTATACCCGTTGATATCTGCGGTCATAGCCGAGTTAACTTCAACGCCGATCGTTCTTGCATACATACTGGCTGCCTTCAGCTTCTTGCTCAGAATGTCATAATCGATCAGCTCGGTCATATTGAGATATGTACCGGACAATTCGATATCACCGCGCCGCAAACACTCTGCGAACCGCTCCAGCTCTTCGGGAGAGGCTTGCTTCAAGAACTGTTCTACAGCCCAGAACGTTTCGCAAGTCCACTTGAATCCTTGCCACTCCGGCCGTAGCCCGGATTCTGCTGCCTCGGCGATTGCGATCGCCTGGCGAATGAATTCCACATGATACTGTGTAATTTTCTCCTGGCGTTCTGTATAGCCAATATCCGTATGGGAATGGTGGATGGCGTATATTTTCCATTTGCGAGTTAATTTTTGCATTGTTATCACTCCATGATTTCACATTTTCGAAACGTTACCCGCTTGATCGTATGCCGCCACATGATATTGGTGAACCATTCCGGGTGTGGCAGCGAGATCCAAATAGCTGTTCAGAATACTCGGCAGGTCGGCGATTTCTTCCCCATCCCGAAAAACCTTATATCCTTGAACGGTCACATTGTCTGATGAAGGCTCCCATGTAAGGGAAACGCGATTACCAACAGTAAAATCCACGCGCAATCCTTCCGGAGCTGACGGTGCCTCACAGTCGTCGATCCGCCCGGCAATCGCTTCTGCAGCTGACGACGGGTCACCCTTTAAGCCGCCCCGTACAGCTCTTACCCTATAGTAATAAGGTGCTGCCATGCCTGCCGTCACTTGAAGGTCGTAATAATGATTGCCCGTTACTGTTCCCACATAAGTGCCCGTGCCTGGAATGAACTCAGAGGACGAATCCCGGAACACTTCATAGAACATCAACTTCGGATCATTGATGTCGCTCCAGGTAATCAACGTTCCTGAAGCATCTGCAACGGCAGTAACTCCCGCTACTTGCCCCGGTGCTTCGCCATAGCGGATACGTATCGTTTTCCAACCGTAACCGTCCATCCTAAATGTCACTTTCCCGTTCTCATGCGTTAGCTCTGTCCGATCATTCTCCATTAAATCGGTCTCGCAAACGGTCGACGGGTGGAAGAAACCGAGATTCACGGTCACCGTCGTATCTTGGCCTAGCGTTTCGTTGAAGCGGAGAATCATTCCCTCTCCATTAGCTTCAGCCGGCTTAACTGTTGTAATCACCACATTGTCCTGATCGATATCGATCCATTGGCATTTCGCTCCGTCAAATCCCGCTGCCCCATCTTGCGCACAATCCACCATCGTTGCTTCGAGCGGTACAAATGTCTCCCGACCGCAAAGATCAGCCCGGCCATCCCTCCAATCAGACCCGGCGTGAGAGCGTAAAGCGTATCGGAACGTCGTCGGACCTGGTTGACTCTTCATAAAGTTCGTATTCCATTTGTTGCCGTAGATGTAGCTCAGAACCCACGGTTTGGACATGTTATAGTCAACATCGTATAGCAGTGTTCTACGTTCGCCGTACTGAACGACCGGAGCCGTGACAGGATACAACGTAATTCCGTGACCGCGTTTCTCATCACTGGCGTCGATCCACCGGTTCACAGTATAGAAGTCGGTACTGGTCGCATAATACTGCTCCAACTCGGGGTTTTCGATATTCGCATCGACATACGGTCTGAAATCACCGGTCGGCATTTCGCTGCGAAGGGTAAAATCGGGCACATGCAGTGGAAAGGTGAAAAACGCTTCCTCTTCCTGATCCTTATCACCGGGTGCCTCCGTTTTCTGTACCACATTGACGAAATCAATTCGTGGCAAATCGTCGTACAGAATGACATTTCGCTGAACACCTGCTGTTCCGTTTGCCATACCTTCAGAGATCATTCGCCCTTGCACGGAACCTACGCTGAATTTCACATCGGCTCTTTCAATGCGGCTTTCCGATTGGACATCAAACGAGTGCATAGCACTTGTGAAATACACATACTCATTCATCTTGTATGGCGATTCGCTATCCACGAGTTCGATGTCATGATTGGTCTTGTCGAGGATACTGACGATTTCCCCACAACAGCCAAATGTGATTTTGAAAAAACGATTTTCAAGCGTATCGGCAGTATGAGTGATCGAAGAATCAAACGTTGGATCATCCATCCGTTCCATTACGCGGTAAGTTTTGTAGCCGGGTCCCGGTACATTACTTGCGACAAAGCTCAAACTTCCGTCGTCCAGCTTCTGGTACTTGACTGGTTTCGAAGTCTCGGCATCGATCAAATCGAAATGTGCAGGAAACCCGTTAGCATACTGGACTTGTACCAAGTCTGTCCGGGTCCATGACAGCGGATTCATAACGATAAGCGTTCTGCCCTGCGTCGGAACAAGCGTGCCTAACGCCTGAACCGAACGGCTTACAACTGAATCTGTAAGTTTACGGGCGGCTAGCGCATTATTTCGTTTCCAAATATGCTGCTCCCCAGCCGAAGAGTCCATTGGACCAAAAGTGTGTTCATCATAAAGCATCATGTAATTATAGGCATCAGCTATACGCGTGTAGGGATATTTGACGCCTTGGGATGACGCGCTCGCAAGTGTAGCCAGCATTTCTGCAGCCGGTAACCGGTCATGTGCATTCCGGACCTCGCCTTCGCTATAAGCATCCGAAGGAATGCCGAAATTCCACCAGTTCTCGATCGTTCCTTGATAAGATGGAATGAACTTGCTGAAGTTGCTCTCGACATATTCATAAAATTCCTTGACGTTGGAATTGATGAATCGAGGATAAACATAAGGTCTGCCTTGGGCATCCGTCCGGGCATTCATATCACGGATTCTGTCATTTACCTGAGGATAAAGCGCTCCGTTATCCCAATATTGGGCTACAAGTTCGAGCACGGCATCCGAGACATACGTCGATGACTGAAACGTATTCATCAACGTATCGCTCACAGCACGTATCGTTTCCTCGATTGGTGCTTCAATGCCTTCTGCGCCATCCGGAACAAACTGCATTTGATCCCGGTTGTACAACAACCCGTTGAACACAAGCGCTTTATTGTCCGGTTTCCTTCCCTTCATGTAAAACAAACGCGGGTAAACATCGGTCATGACGCGCGGTGTCCGGGGATTTAAGTTAAACCCAAAATACAAATAACGGACACCAATATCCGCCATAATGTCGATGTTCGCCCATGACATGCTCGGATTATCTACCATCAGAGCTACTCCGCTAGGGGCGATGCCCAGCATATCCTTCAAGTATCTCTCAGAATAATAGTAGTACCTTACAAGCTGCTCTGTGCTCATCGCTTCCATAGAAGTATTCATATAACCTGAAGCGTAGGCCATTCTGCCGCTCGCCAGTCGTTCTTTCAGCTTGCGAATCCAATCTGCATCTCGATTATGCAGCACCGAGCCGAACAGCAAATAGGAAGACTCGAAATGAAAGCGGAATTGGTCATCCGAATTACAAGCGTCAGTCTCATCGGCGTAGTCAAGCGCTGCGTCAATATGTGACGGCCACTTGATATTCCTCAGATGCTCTTGCGAATCCGTATACCCGATATCTACATGAAAGTCATGAGATACATAAACCTTCCAATGGCGTATCTTTTTTTGCGGAGTCGCAATCACAGTGCAAGCTTCCCCGGCTCCCACCGGATTATCAAATAATCGGAAGGAAACAAGGTCGTCGTCGCGATCCAACTCTTCTACATGCACCGTTGCGATTCGAGTACCCTCTTCCACGATCCCGATAGGCTCCAAATACACAGATTTGCCGGCAATCCCAATTTCAATCCACGCTTCGAACGATTCACCCTGGTGTTCCAATGTTAGTTCTGTCTCAGATTTGAGTGTGCCTTGATCATCAATCATGTAAGGCGTTTGACGAATTTCCACGATAGAAGTGATTGGCGTAGTCAAGCGTTCTCCCCCATTCCGGAATGATACTTTTTATTTTAGGGCATTCCGGATGAGAGAAAGAAGTTCAAATTATTACGCTGAAGTATCAGTTTTTCATTCGTTGTCCTATGCGCTCTCTGTATTGTGTCGGGGTCAAACCATAATGGTCCTTGAATACTTTGGTAAAGTAGCGGTAACTGTTATAGCCGATGGCTTCGCCGATCGTGGCGATCGTATCGCCGGTATTTTCAAGAAGGCTGAGCGCTTTCTCCATTCGACCCCGAACCAAATAGTCGATGAAGTTTTCTCCTTGCTCCTGTTTGAATTGGGTGCTGAAGTACGAAGCACTCAACCCAACGAAGCTTGCTACCTCCTGCAGCGAAATATCCCTGTCCAAATGCAGGTTCACGTAGCTAATTCCTTTCCCGACGAGCGACATTTCATGTTCATGCATAATTCGGATACCGTCAAGAAGGGTCAAGATCCATTTGTCGGAGGCCACTTTCAGTTCTTCCATCGTCTCGATCTTCTGCACTTCTTCCATCAGAAAAGTTACAAATCCATCCTGCAGCGGCATTCCGAACGAATCTCTCATTTGCCGGTTCAGATTGATCAATAATTCTTTGACCATATAGATGACGGTGTCTCTGCGATGACTTTCGGCAATAACAGAACGGTAATCACCCATCAGAAGGAGTGATTCTTCTCGATCTCCCTGCTTAATCGCCATAATACAACGTTTGGCAATATCCGATGCTTGTGACTCCTTGAATTCGGATCCAGATGCTACTTGTTCATAACGGCATATGGCGGAC
>RCUU01000181.1_pt1 | contig 36700 bp, 33 predicted proteins | sample 2166211 | NCBI WGS metagenome assembly RCUU01 (sample SAMN09932620, study PRJNA488358) | compost metagenome | feature: garden; material: soil; isolation source: compost soil in phenylacetic acid-enriched culture | place: Germany: Experimental Botanical Garden Goettingen | collected 2016-01-27
GTACCTTGTTTTGGTATGTTTGCCAAGCGTTTTTTCGAACATACATTCGTAAAAAAATCTCCCCCCTTCCAAACCCTCCCTTACCGTGAGGGAGGGCCCTCAAGGGCCCGCTGCCCTTGGGCATCCCGCAAACTGGACTGACGTTGGAGGGACTGAGGCGCTCCCTAGACGTTCTCCCCTTCCGAGGATTCACTGACTTTGGCACATGACACGCTTTACAAGGCTCTATAGACGCTGTTTCCTTCGGAAATGCGCTCACCACGGCGATAGAGTTATGTTACATCTAGATATGTATGAAATTTCATATATAATTCGTCGAATTTGGCTGTAATCGCGGATTATACTCGATTTTTCATATATATTTGCTGATGTTGTCCCACTAGGGCAGGATTATATTCGATTTTTCATACATAACAAGCAAATTAGTTCTCAGGGGGCACCATTATATATGATTTTTCGAACAGATTCTTGTCCCCACCACTCGCACCACAACCTAGTCTGACGACAGCCGGCACTTCCTACTTACTTATCTTGCTTAGTTACCTCTCATTAGTTATCTACTTAATTGCCTCCTTAGTCACTGCTTGGTTCTCACTCTCATCCCCTCCCCATAGTTACTCCAACAACAAAAAAGAACCGCAGCACAACTGAAACAGTTTGCTACGGTTCTTCCGTGCCTTGATTATATGTCATAATCTTCCATAGTGCAAGCACCTACTTATTCACTTGCCTAGCGTGTTGCCGAAGAGCTTCCCAGCCCAGCCCTTTCGTCCCCAGCCCCTCACTCACTTCTGAATGAAAGGGATAAAGGTCAAAGGGAGGCTGACGATACGCTATTGACGTCATTATCCTGCAACGCTCTCCACAACCGATACAACAATGTCTTTGCGGCACGTAGCCGGATCGTCTCGCGGTTACCCTTGAGGTTCAATTCAAAGACTGAGGTATCCGCACCCCGGCGCGAGATCGCAATGTACACCAAACCGACAGGCTTGCGCTCGGAATGGGCCGGACCCGCCACGCCGGTGATCGACAGACCAAGGTCGGTGCCTACGGTGAGGCGTACCTGTTCCGCCAATACCTTGGCGGTTTCCGCACTGACTGCGCCTGGGGCGCCGTCGCCCTCCAGCAGGTCATGCGGCACGTTCAGCAGCTTCTCCTTCATCTCATTGGAGTAGCACACGATTCCGCCGGAGAACACAGCCGAGCTGCCCGGCAGCGCTGTGAACATTTCCATAAGTAGTCCGCCGGTGCAGCTTTCGGCAGCACTTAGCGTTAATCCGCGAGTAGCCATCAAATCGAGAATCGTCTTCTCGATCGGCTCATCCACGTTAGCGTACAGATGCTCCGGCAGCCGCGAGGCAATCTCCCGCTCCATCGCATCTAGCTTTACCGTCGCATCCGACTCGCTTGCCGCTTTGGTGGATACGCGAATGGTCACTTCGCCCTCCTTCGCATACGGCGCAACCGTCGGATCACTTTGAGCCTGGATGAGGTCGAGCAAACGCGTCTCCAGCGCCGATTCTCCAATCCCGGCGAATTTCAGCATCCGCGAATAAATCGGCATCTCGCCGGTCAGCACATGCTCCAGAATCCAAGGCTTCGCCTGGCGCTCGAACATTGGCTTCATTTCCTTCGGCGGTCCAGGTAACACGATATAAAACTTTCCGTCTACAGAAAGCGCATTGCCCACAGCTAATCCCGTTTCATTCGGAAGCGGTGTGCCTCCTTCAATAGCCAGCGCCTGGCGACGGTTGTTCTCTGTCATCGGGACTCCGCGGCCTTGGAAGAATCGCTCAACGTTCGCCATCGCTTCCGAATCGATATAGAGGGTCCGTCCCAACAGCTCGGCCAGTGCTTCTTTAGTCAAATCGTCCTGCGTCGGACCGATCCCGCCGGTAAAGATCAACACATCGGCCCTCCCCGAGGCCGTTCTCACCGCCTCCGCCAGCCGTTTCATGTTATCTCCAACCACGGTCTGAAAATAAACGTCCATCCCCAACGCCGCAAGTTCTTGCGACAGATACTGCGCATTGGTATTTACAATTTGGCCGAGCAACAGTTCCGTCCCGACCGCGATAATTTCCGCTCTCACCTTCGCATGCCTCCTTCACATTTCCGGCCGACCGAACGCAACATCAGTTTATGCTTTGGAAAAAGAAAGCACGCTCTTATTTTTTACGAAATAATCGATGCCCGAATACAGTGTGATGACGGCCGCCAACCACATCGCAACATCGTCGAACGGGAACGAAAGCCATTCGAATGGAAAGTTGTTCAGCAACAACGCGGAAATCGCGATGATTTGCGTAATGGTCTTCGCCTTCCCCCACTTGCTGGCTGCGATCACGGAGCCCTCCAACAGTGCGACTTCACGCAGGCCGGTTACGGCGAATTCGCGGCTGATGATGACGACCGCGATCCAGGCGTCACATTTGCCCATCGCCACAAGACCGATCAGCACGGTGCCAACAAGCAGCTTATCGGCTAGAGGATCAAGCAGCTTGCCTAGATTGGTGACCAGATTATATTTGCGGGCGATGTAGCCGTCGATCCCATCCGTACTGGCCGCGACGATAAACAGAACCGCTGCGATCAACTGATGGACCGGCAGCGAGTAAACGCCGAGCGTAATCTCATGGGACAGCCACCCGGCGTCGACCAGCAAGAAGACCAGCATCACCGGAATCATAAAAATACGGGTTAATGTGATACGGTTGGGCAAATTCACAGGACGGCCTCCCCGGATAGATCATAGTCAAAAGCATGCGTAATCCGCACCTTGGTCAGTTCCCCGAGCCCGACGGGGCAATTCGTAACGAATACCTCGCCGTCAATTTCCGGAGCATCGTATTGCGAGCGGCCCACGTAAACGTCGCTGCGGCCGTCGTAACGCTCGATCAAGACGTCCAGCACCTCGCCGACAAACTTGCCGCTGTTCGCATTAGCAACCTCTCGCTGAATCTCCATCAACGTGTTGGCTCGCCACTCCTTCACAGCCTCGTCAACTTGGTCCGGTAAACGCGACGCCGGCGTATCCTCTTCCTTGGAATAGGTAAAAACGCCAAGCCGATCGAACTTCACCTCGCGCACAAACTCACATAACCGCTCGAAATCCTCCTCGGTTTCCCCGGGGAACCCGACGATCAAGGAAGTGCGCAGCGAAACATTAGGAATCCGTGCACGAATCTTGGCAACTAGCTCACGGATATCACGGTTCCGTCCAGGGCGGCGCATACGCTTCAGAATTGCGTCTTCGCTGTGTTGCAACGGCATATCTACATATTTGCAAATTTTCGGATTCGTCGCCATCATCTCGATCAGCTCGTCCGTAAAAAAGCCGGGGTAAGCGTAATGCAGACGCACCCACTCAATCCCCTCCACCTGGGTTACCCGGTCCATCAGCTCAGCCAGTTTAAACTCCCCATATAAATCGGTACCGTAATTGGTCGAGTCCTGCGCGATAAGGCTGATTTCCTTCACGCCTTGGGCGGCCATGCTTCGCACTTCCTCAAGGACGGATTCCATTGAGCGACTGCGGAACTTCCCGCGCATGATCGGAATGCTGCAGAACGTACAATTGTTGTCACAGCCTTCGGCAATTTTCACGTAAGTCGTATACCGGGCCGTGGTCAGTTTGCGTGGCAGCGCCTGTTCATAATTAAAGACAGGATTGCCAACCAGCGCCGGCTTCTTGCCCTTAAGCGCCTCGTCGACGATCCGGTTGATGTGGTGAAAATCCCCCGTACCGACGATTCCGTCGATCTCCGGCATTTCATCCATTAATGTTTGCTTATATCGCTGCGTCAAACATCCGGAAACGATCAGCGCCTTAAGCCGCCCGCTTTCCTTTAGATCGGCGAGCTCAAGAATCGTGTTGACCGACTCTTCCTTGGCTGCATCGATAAACCCGCAGGTGTTGACGATGATTACGGTTGCGTCTTCGCGATTATCCACCAAAGAGTAGCCACGCTGATCAATCAGGCCCGACATAATTTCCGAGTCAACCAGATTTTTCTCGCAGCCGAGCGTCACGATTTTTACCTTTTCTGTCATGAACCATTTCCCCCATCGCCTAAAAGCCAAAGTTCCCGTCATACGAACGATTGAACAACCTCTACAAGTATAATATTCCAGTACCGATGCTGTCAAAAATATGAAAATGGCCTCCGCAGCTCAAAACCGGCGCCGCAAGAGACCTTTAAGAGGTTGTGCACTTTACGCTCTATTTAAAGTTGGTGAACTGCAAATCCACCGTCAAATCGGCTTTGCGTAACATCTGCATGATCTCCTGCAAATCGTCTCTGCTTTTGCCGGTAACGCGAATTTGGTCGCCTTGGATCTGGCTTTTGACCTTCAGCTTGGAGTCGCGGATCAAGATGTTGATTTTCTTGGCATTCTCCTGGTCGATCCCCTGCTTCAGGTTAATCCGCTGCCGTACCGTGCCGAGCGAAGCCGGTTCAATCTTGCCATAATCCAGATTCTTGATCGGCAAGCCTCGCTTGATCATTTTCGATTGCAGGATGTCGATGACGGCGCCCAGCTTATAATCATCGTCGGAAACGATCACCAGCACATCCTTCTCCAGCTTAAGCTCGCTTTTACTCCCTTTAAAATCAAACCGGTTTGCGATTTCCCGTTCGGTTTGATCGATCGCGTTGGTCAATTCCTGCATGTCCATTTTTGAAACGATGTCGAAAGAATTTTCCGAAGCCATAAGTCACATTCCTTTCTCGGTTTCCAATCTTTTCATAATTAAATTATATGTAAAAAAATTCGCAAAGTCGAGTATCCCTGTCATCGCGGTCTCAAGACAGCCAAAAAAGCGCCGTTAGACCGGACCGGTCTCAACCGCGCTCTTCGTTCTCGAACAAGCAGTTGGCCGGGTTCCCGCCTACGCTTATTCGCTCCCTGTCGTTGTTTCGTTGTTGGTAACGGTACCGTCGGTTTCGGTCCCCGTATTACCTGCGGTACTGCCGCCAGTCCCATCATCCAAACTGAGGAAGAATCGGGATGTCGTCTTGCCGTCCTCGATCGGTTGTTCCGCTACCGCAATCGCGGTCTTAGCCGAATTCCCCGACAAAATGTACAAACCTTCCGGTACAACGTCATACGTCAGCACGTCGCCGTCTTTGGTTTTTCCGAAATACAGCTTTTCCCCGCTTTTGCTTCCTTTGCGAACTTCTACCCAGCTTTCGCCGCTTGCCGTTATAACGACCTGTACCGGCTGGGTTCCGGGATTTTGAATCTTGTATTTCGTTGTGCTGCCTTCTGTTCCATCCGGGACGACGGTAATTTGATTGCCGGGTTCATTACCCGGGGTTTCATTGCCCCCATTCCCCATATTACCTGCATTGGTGCCGTTGTTCGTCCCCGGATCCGTTACAGTATCCGTCCCGTTTCCGGCGCCCTTGTTTCCGCCCACGGCATCGCCGGCCGTTCCGTTCCCCGCATTCGTGCCATTTTGATTCCCATTTGTTGGCGTTTTCCCTTGAGTCACCGGCGTAGGATCCGGCTCCTTATTCCCCTCGGCTTCATCCTTGTTGTTGCCCCAGACCGAGAAATACATATAAATAACGATTAAAATCAGCACGGCAAACGACCACATCAGCGTGGTGGACAACCATTTCGAGTTGCGCTCGTTGTGCTGCCGGCTGCGTCGTTTTTGAATGACCGGTTCCATCGTGGGTTCCGGAGCTGAAGAAGGCACATTTTGCCGATGTTCGGCAAGCAGTTCGTCCGCATCCAAGCCAACGGTTTCCGCATACGTTTTAATAAAAGCCCGAACATAGAAGCTTCCAGGCAGAACCTTATAATCACCCATTTCGATGGCTTCCAAATATCGTTTGCGAATCTTCGTCATTTCCTGTACATCATCCAGCGACAAACCTCTGGCAAGGCGGGCTTCCCTTAACTGCTGGCCCAATTCCGACACGACCATCACCTCCTGCTATGCTATGATTAATTATGCGGCAAACCCTTACAGATCGTCCGTATAAATTGTCGTGAACGTATCGTAAACGATTTGCTCCTCCGGATTGTTACGCAATTCTATAATAATGTCAAAATTGTCATAACTGTATTCAGACTCTTTAACAAATACATCCGGATGCTCTATGACTTTGGTCGAAGGCATGGACATCAACTCCTGTAAGAGCTGATGATGCTTTTCATTGGAACGTAACGTACTGATGATACCGTCTATAATAAATACATTGTGGGGATCCATTTCGTTCTCAGACAATTGGCTGCGTACCGTTTGCCGCAAGAGCGTTGAAGATACAAACGTCCATCGCTTCATGGCGCAGACGCTGCCGGCAATAATCGATTCCGTCTTGCCAACGCGAGGCATGCCTCGGAGTCCAATCACCTGATGTCCTTCCCGCTTAAACACCTCTCCGAGAAAATCAACCAAAATCCCTAGTTCATCCCGAGTAAACCGAAACGTCTTACGGTCATCGGAATCCCGGTCGATGTATCGGCCATGGCGCACGGCCAACAAGTCGACAAGCCGTGGATTGCGTAAAGCGGTCACCGTAATGCTGTCCACCTTGTTCAACAACTGGCTGACTTGATCGATTTTGCCGTCATCGTCCGTTTCCAGAAGTAGTCCTCGAGTCTTACCTTCAACGCCGTTGATCGTCAATATATTGATCTCCAGCATCCCTAACATGGAAGCGATATCCCCCAAAAGTCCCGGACGATTCTTATGTATTTTGTATTCCAGATACCATTGTTTCTCTACCATCCCAGACACCTTCTCCATATCCTCATGCATCATTCGACAAAATAGGTCTTAATTCCTGCTGTTTTGCAAAAACAATTTGCAAAACATTTCTTACCAATATTGATATTACATGTTCATATGTGTTTTATGATATATAAAATGAAAATGAAAGGCAAGCGGGTGGGAAAAATGGGGGAAAAGCTCCCGGAACGGGAGCTTTTCAAGTGCCAAACTATGCGTTTTTCTTGGCCAACTTCACCATCAAACGGGCGATGGTTTTCCGCTCTTCTTCACTACCGACATCCCAAATTTCTTTGAGGGCACGGTTGGATTCGTTTTGCGGATCGACTTTGTCGTCCAGAAAACCGCCGATTTCATAAGCAAGGTTGGCGATCGCCTCTTCGCTGAAACCGGCTTTTTCCGCATGCTCGACGCGTTCACCCAGGAATTTCTTCCATGTATCAAAATTTTTGAGTACCGTTGACATGATTAAATCCTCCTTCGCTTGGCGATTTAAAATCAACAGTCGTAATATGCGAAAATCCCGTGGGTTTTATACGCGAGCCGCGGAATCATGCGGATAGCAAAACCTGCGAATCAAGGGGCGATCAGGTAATCCAGCCGCCATTCGGGCTAATGATCTGTCCCGTGATATAACCCGATTCCGGTAACGCCAAAAAATAAACAAGTGACGAAACCTCCTGCGGCGAACCCAGCCGTCCCGCCGGGATATCCTCCTCCAGCTGGCGGAGTTCTTCCTCGTCAAAGCGTTCCATCATCTCCGTCTTGACCGCGCCCGGAGCCACCGCATTCACGGTGACGCCGGAGGGGGCCAGTTCTTTGGCTAACGCTTTGGTGAACGAATTAACTCCGCCCTTTGCCGCTGAGTACACCGCTTCGCAGGAGCCTCCTGATATTCCCCAAACCGAGGACACGTTGATTATCCGCCCAAAGCGCTGACTGATCATATACGGCATGAACATCTGGCTGCACAGAAACACGCTTTTTAAATTGACGTTCATCACGTCGTCCCATTCCTCTTCAGTTACATCGGACAGCAGCGCGTAATGCGAGATCCCCGCATTGTTAACCAAAATGTCGGGATACAGCCCGTAATTCTCGAGCCTTTCCTTCATCCGCAAAATTTGCTCCTTGCTCCGCAAATCAGCAGCGACTGTATAAGCCTTGGCTCCAAGCTCTAGGCATTTGCGAGCCACTTCATTCGCCGCCTCGTGCGAGTTCATATAGTGAATGACCACGTTCATGCCGACCGAAGCAAACCGCAGCGCCACCTCGGCGCCGATCCCTCGGCTTGCCCCGGTGATCAGTACGGTCATGTCCGCGATATTCTTTCCTAACCCATGATCAACCGCCATTTACGGACTCACCACGATCGATACGGCCAGCTGTTCCCAATCGATATGCTCGCGCAACCGTGCATTGATGTCTTCCAGAGTAAGCGATTCGTAAAGCGGCAGTACCGCGAAGAGGTCGCCGCCCCGGAAGTTGTAACGGGTGAACTCGTGAGCGATGTTCTCCGGCGAATTCAGCATGCGTAAATAACCGCCGATTTTCTTCTTGCGCGCCCGTTCGAAATCTTCTTGATGGAATCCGGAAGCCAGCAGGGCTTCGGTCTCTTCTTTAATCACGGCCAACATCCGGTCCGGATCCTTGGTGTCTCCACCGATCGCTGAGAAAGCGTAATTGGGATTGCTGTTGTATTCATGGCCAAAGCTGTCGGAGATCAGATCCATGTCATACAGCTTTTGATACAGCTTCGTACTGGCCCCAAACAACAGATCGAGCGCCAGCTTCGTGGCGAGGTCTCGGCGCAGCAACTCCTCGCCGGTCAAGCCAAGCCGCGTCTCCTTAAAACCGAACAAGCATTTCGGCTGCGACACCGGCAAGCGGGATTCCCGCCGTTTCTCGGATACTCCCTGCGGCTCCGCCTCAAATAGACGATCAATCGTTCCCTGCGGCTTATATTCTTTCTTCTCCTGATTGTCCCGGACCAGCTTAAACACTTCTTCGGGATCGACCCCGCCAACGACGAACAGCAGCATATTGCTAGGGTGATAAAAGGCATTGTAGCACGTATACAGCGTCTCCTTGGTGATCGTTCCAATCGATTCCACCGTGCCGGCAATATCGATATGAACGGGGTGCACCTTGTACATCGCCTCGATCAAGCCGAAATACACCCGCCAATCCGGGTTATCCCGATACATGCCGATCTCCTGACCGATAATCCCTTTTTCCTTCTCGACGTTCTGGTCGGTAAAGTAAGGGTGCTGCACGAAATTGACCAGCGTTTCCAGGTTAGCCGGAATGTTCTCCGTCGCGGAGAACAAGTATACCGTTTGGTCGAAGCTGGTAAAGGCATTAGCGGAAGCGCCTTGAGAAGCAAAAGTGGCAAAAATGTCCCCTTCCGGCTCCTCGAACATCTTATGCTCCAGAAAATGCGCGATGCCATCTGGAACCGCGATGTCCTCCTGCCCTTCTACCCGGAAATGATTATCGATCGATCCGTATTTGGTCGAGAACGTGGCGTATGTTTTTTGGAAGCCCGGTTTGGGAAGCACGTAGACCTGCAGTCCGTTCTCCATCGTTTCGCGATACAGCGTTTCCTGCAAAGCGTCGTAACGTATCGTTTCCATCCGCCTACCCCTCCTTCTGGCCTGTCAAAAAGTATATCGTATCGAGCTGGACGGTTTCCGCGGCCGCCACAACATCCTTCGGCTGCACCTGTTCCACTTGACGGAGCAGTTCCTCCGCCGGACGGTCTTTGCCGGATAAGACGCGGTTGAAATCGTAGGCGATCATTTCAAAAGCGGAATCCTGCATCTCCAGTAAGCTGTTGCGGATCATCGCCTTGGTCTGGGACATTTCCAGCTCGCTGATTTCTCCAGCGCGCATGCTCGCCAGCTGGGCTTCGATAATGCGAAGCGCCTTTTCATAGTTGGCGATTTCAATCCCCGATTGAATGGCAACGATGCCTTTATGCCCGTCGTAACGCGAGGCTGCGTAATAGGCCAAGCTCTCTTTTTCACGGACATTGATAAACAGTTTGGAATGCGGGTAGCTACCGAGAATGCCGTTATACAGCAGCAAAGAAGCGTATCGCTCATCTCCGTAAGTGATCGGCGTGCGGAGGCCCAAGTTTAATTTGCCTTGATTAACATCAAGAGCTTCCTTGACCGTCCGAACTTCACCGCCTCGGATATGGACCTGCTCCGGCTCATATTCCGGCGAGATCGATCGACTCAAGCTGAAATGCTTGGAGACCAACTCCTCCACCTCGGCTAATGTCGTATCGCCAACCACATACAAGTCCATGTGGGCCTGCTGCAGCCAGTTCTGGTAGGAGGCGTACAAAGACTCCGGCGTAATTCCGTCCAATTGGCTCCGCTCTCCAAGCGGGTGAAGACGGTACGGATCGTCCTTAAACATCTCTTCTGTGCAGCGTTCAGCGGCGTAACGAATTTTATCGTTGATGATCCCTTCCAGCTTCTTGCGGACCGACTCCCGTTCCGAATTGACGTATGTCGAGCGGAAGGCACCGTTTTCCTTGGCCGGTTTGGTCACGACTTCGCCAAGGAAAGCGAAGCTTTGGCCGAGGAGCGAATGGTTGCTCTTCACGAAAGAATCGTTGATCGTATCCATCCGGAACTGAACCATCTGGTAGTTGCCACGTTTATATACATCAAAGCCGAAGCCCGCCCCATACATATGCTCGAGCTGCTCGCGGAACTGCGTGGTTTCCGGGTAGGATTCCGTACCTCGGCGCAGCACGAACGGAGTGAGGGCGGTAGCGGTTACCGTTTGCTCTTGCAGCGGCAATCCCGCGTAGAGGGAAATGGCAAATGTTTTGAATCGGTTGGTCGGCAGGACGTGAAGCCGGATATGGCCTACGGAGCCGCGCTCAAATCGCGTTTTGTTCAAACCCAAAACTCCTTTACTAGAAAGTCAGTTCCATTCTATACCAATTCAAAGGAAAGAAGCAACCTGACGACAAGCGGCTGCTCCTTCGATAATCAACTATTTACATACAGAAAATATGCTCTCCGATCGTCTTGACCTGCGGTCGCGACCAGATCCATTTCGAGGTCGCCGTTCTTGGGTTGAAATAGTAAATGCAGCCTCCCGACGGATCCCAGCCATTTAGCGCCTGCTGTACGGCTTTGCGGGCTTGTTCGTTAGGCTCCAGCCAGATTTGACCGTCCGCAACAGCCGTAAATGCGCCAGGCTGAAAGATGACGCCGGACACGGTGTTAGGAAAACTCGGCGACTTCACCCGGTTCAAGATCACCGCCGCTACGGCAACCTGGCCTTCAAACGGCTCGCCGCGCGACTCCCCGTAAACGGCGTTAGCCATAATCCGCAAATCGTTCTCCGACAATCCCATGGCGTTGGAGGCGGACAGATCCGCGGATTCCGCTTTCACTTTACCTGCACCGCCACCCTCTCCACCGGTTTTATTTCCCGTTCCGGTTTGAGGTTTCGCCGCCCCACCGGCATTGGCGTATTCCATGCCTGGCTTCCAGTTTTTCGTGGCGTTGTAAAGCTTTAACTTCGTTTTGGGGCCAGCGAGGCCATCCGCCTCCATCCCAAACTCCGACTGGAACCATTTGAGGGCGTCACGCGTCTTGGGACCAAAGTAGCTGTCTAACTTACCGTGGTAAAAACCAAGATAAGAAAGCCTCCCCTGCAGCTCATACACGTCTTTCCCGAATGCCCCATAATCGATAACCTGCTCACTGAACGCGGGCTGTGCTTTATAGGTATTGACTTTGCCTTCGTCAAGCGTATGCCGGAGTACGTTCGCTCCGTATCCGATTCCGAACAAAAGCAGCACTAAACCGGAGGCAAACCAGATCTTCGCTTTCTTCATATGTTTAGCTCTACCTCTCTTTTTAGAAGTTGTTCAACAAGGATGGGTGACTTTAGTATGACAAGCGTCGTCCCTTCCTATGCACCCTAAGTTTCGAGTACTCCTAAAAAAAGAAAGGGGAAGGATTCCCCTAATCCTGACAGATCAGGAGGAGATCCTTCCCATTTTGTATTGCTCCATTGACATTAATACTTCTCTTGGTTTACTGCCTTCATAAGGTCCGACGATCCCTCGCGCTTCCATGGAATCGATTAGTCGCGCAGCCCGGGTATAGCCGACGCGCATCCGCCGCTGTAACAGCGAAACGGAGGCTTGCTTCGCTTCTAGCACGATCTGGACGGCTTGATCATAAAGCTCGTCCAACACCTCTTCCGCCTCGTGCACTTCATCGTCGACCTCGGGAACCAAGCTTTCGTCGTATTCGGCTTGACCTTGCCCCCGCACAAAACCTACGATGGTCTCAACTTCCTGGTCGCTCATAAACGCGCCTTGCACCCGTATCGGCTTAGAGGCGCCCATCGGCATATAGAGCATGTCCCCGCGACCTAGCAGCTTCTCGGCGCCCGCCATATCGAGGATCGTCCGTGAATCGACCTGAGAGGATACCCCAAACGCGATCCGCGACGGAATGTTGGCTTTGATGACGCCGGTAATGACGTCGACCGACGGCCGCTGCGTGGCAATAATCAGATGGATGCCGGCAGCACGGGCCATTTGTGCCAGCCGCGCGATGGCATCTTCGACATCGCTGGCCGCGACCATCATCAAGTCCGCCAGCTCGTCCACGATGACCACGATGTAAGGCAAGATGGACTCCGGTCGATCCGCCATCATGTGATTGTAGCCTTCGATGTTCCGTGCTCCCGATTTGGAGAACAACTCATAACGTTTCTCCATCTCAACGACGATTTTCTTAAGTGCCAACGAAGCTCGCCGGGGATCCGTGACAACAGGGGTCAACAGATGAGGAATCCCGTTATAGACATTGAGCTCGACCATTTTGGGGTCGACCATCATAAATTTCACTTCATCCGGCTTTGCTTTGAACAAGATGCTGGTGATAATGCCGTTAATGCATACCGATTTCCCTGAGCCCGTCGCTCCGGCTACCAGAAGGTGAGGCATTTTCGCCAGGTTTCCGACGATCGTCTGACCGGAAATATCGCGCCCGAAAGCAATGCTCAGCTTAGATTCCGCATCCATAAACGTCGGCGTCTCCATCACCTCGCGCATCGTGACCAGCGATACCTCGTTGTTCGGCACCTCGATGCCGATTGCGGATTTGCCCGGAATCGGCGCTTCCATACGGATATCTTTAGCGGCTAAGGCCAAGGCAATATCGTCCGTCAAATTGACGATTCGGCTGACCTTCACGCCGATATCCGGCTGAATTTCGTAGCGCGTCACCGCCGGTCCGCGCACAACCTCCAGCACCCGAGCTCGAACGCCAAAGCTTTCGAGCGTGGCCTCCAGCTTGCGGGCGGTCTGCATGTAATCGGCTTGATCACCGGATTTGCCCGCTCCGGCCGGTTTGGAGAGAAGCCGGAAGGAAGGCATTTTATACGGCTTCGGTGCCGGTTTAGGCGGAGGGGGCGGAGCTATTTCTTCGCTAGGGCCAGCAACGCCACCCTCTCCTTCGAGTCCTGACTCGCCACGGTTCACAGCATCGGCGTTCCCTGCTAATGCGTCGTCAAACGCATCGTCAGCTTCCCGCTCTGCTAAGGAATCGTCATGGAGGTCGGGGATACCTCGCTCGGCTTCTTCTCCATCCTCATCGTGGTGCAGGCCTTCCCGTTGAATATGATCGAAGAAATCGCGGATGATCGGGCCGGTGTCGTTGCCGCGATGATCCTCCAGTTGACCTCTCTCCGTCCCTTCTTCCTTGCCGATGTAATTCAGCTCATTCCAATTGATTTCCGCTTCAGCGGTATGTTCGGCAGCCTCGACATCTCCCTGTTCATCCGGATTTGGCGGTTCTATCCCTGGTTCATCCGGTCTTCCCTTAAAATTCAGCAATTGGAAAAATACCGGCTTCTTCCGAGTTGAAGCAATTACAGCCTCGTCATTATCGTGAGGTTCCTCCTCCGGATCATCGTAAGAGGTTACCGCCGGGGTCGATTTCTCTACCCGCTTGGCTTTGCCGCGTACCGGTACAGGACGCAGCATCCGCATTTTCTTCCCAAGACTCTCGCCTAACACGGCCAATTTAGAACGCAATATTCGGAATAGATCAACGTAGGACAGTCCTGTGACCAGCATAAAGCTGATGGCCAGCAGCACGATCATAATCAGCTTGGCACCGGCCATGCCAAACAGAGAGTAAAGCAAGGCGAATTCCAGGGCGCCGACATAACCGCCGCTGATGTCCAGCCCCAGCAAGCTCATCCCAGAATCGCTCACAGCGGGCTGAAACAGCGCCGCTTGCAAATCGCGATGAATCTGGCCGAGAACGTTGCCCGTAGACAAAGGGACTGCCGGAGCCAGTTTATGCTGCATGGCAGAAATCGTACTCATCAACGTCAGCGACAGCACTGCCAGCAGCACGCCGCTGCGACGGGCGTTCCAGCGATTAGGCCATTTTCGATTAATCATGACAGCTAGTCCTATGTAAATGCCGATCACAGGGATCACAAAATAAAATTTGCCGAGGATCAACGCGGCCATTTTCGATAACGTTCTTCCTACGGCAGCCTCCCCGGACAAAGCGATAATGGATAAGGTAATCAGGATGATTCCGTATATTTCGTATTTGAGCATGCTGCCAATGGCAGCCTTCTTCTTCTTCCGTTTCCGTGGCAAACGAAAACACCCCCTAGATGAATATTATACCATAATCACCGAGGGGGGACCTAGAGAAGATACCGTTGACGGCATTTATCTCATTTCAATAAAGTTGGAAAAAAAGCGATTTGCCGCCCGGGCGCCAGCTCCGGGTTCAAATAATCCTCCAGTTGGCAGCGCAGCAACCGTACGATCGTCGCCCGGTTACCGGCTTCCATCCGCACCTGCATCAGTACGCCGTTCAACTCGATTTCTCCGTACGCCTCTTGATTCTCTGCATTTTCCCAGTAGGCTTCTTCCGGAAGAATGGTGTAATGGGTCATTGTGTGATCCCTCCCGCTTGTCTCCGGGATTCGATCAACGAATTCAGCTGGGTCAACCCCTCGCCGATACCTCCGATCGCATCGATAAGCCCATACTTCACGGCATCATTGCCTCCAACTGCAGTTCCGATGTCCCGATTTAATTCTCCGGTTTTGAACATCAGCTCCTTGAACAACTCCTCTGTGATATGCGAGTGTGTCGTGACGAACCGCACGACACGCTCCTGCATTTTCTCGATATATTCGAACGTCTGGGGTACCCCGATGACAAGCCCCGTCATGCGAATGGGATGAATGGTCATCGTCGCGCTTTCGGCAATTAGCGAATAATCGGAAGCCACCGCAATCGGAACCCCGATGCTATGTCCCCCTCCGATGACGACAGTAACGGTCGGTTTGGACAAGGAAGCGATCATCTCCGCGATCGCAAGCCCCGCCTCCACATCGCCCCCTACCGTATTGAGAATAATTAACAGTCCTTCGATCCGTGGATTCTGTTCAGCCGCAACCAGTTGAGGAATCAAATGCTCGTATTTGGTTGTTTTATTTTGCGGCGGCAATACCAAATGCCCTTCGATCTGACCGATGATCGTCAAGCAATAAACATTGGATTCACCTGGTGTTGGTACCGCTGTTTGTCCCAGCTGTTGAATCATTTCCGGTACCGTGGCCTCTTTCTTCTCGGCCTCGTTTGGCGGCAGCTCGGATTCGCTGCGAACGGTTGATTTGCTCAGGTCCTTGTTCATGGTCAAGCCTTCCTTTCGGTGTCGGCATATCCGACGAAGTCTCGTTACGCTACGCAGCCCTTAGTATGCCGACAACCTTCTTCACTCTATACAAAACATGAAAAAGCCTCCTCTCCTGCAAGGAACCGTCCAATTACCGGCAGGAAAAGAGGCGACTGTGTGCTATACGATTGTTATACTTCCATAATGATCGGCAAGATCATCGGTCTACGGCGCGTTTGCTCATACAAGAATCGGCCGAGCGCATCCTTGACGTTGGTTTTCAACGATGCCCATTCGTTCACGTTCTCGCTCATCAGCTTCTCGAGCGTGCTGGATACGATCCGATTCGCCTCATCCAGAAGCCCTTCCGATTCACGGACATAAACGAAGCCACGGGAGATGATATCCGGACCGGACACGATCGTACCGTCCTGCTTGCTAAGCGTAACGACGACAACCAGGATGCCGTCTTGGGACAACAGCTTGCGGTCGCGCAAAACGATATTGCCGACGTCGCCAACGCCAAGTCCATCGATCAGCACGTTGCCGGCAGGCACTTTCCCTGCTTTACGGGCTACGCCGTTCTGAATCTCGATGGTATCCCCGATATCAACCAGGAAAATGTTATCCGGCTCCACGCCAACCGACTCGCCGAGTAGCGCGTGTCTGCGCAGCATCCGGTATTCCCCGTGGATCGGAATGAAATATTTAGGCCGCATCAGATTCAGCATCAGCTTCAATTCTTCTTGGCTGCCGTGACCCGATACGTGCACGCCGGAGTTCGATCCGCTGTAAATGACTTCCGCGCCGAGGCGGAACAGCTCGTCGATCGTCCGTCCAACATACTTCTCATTGCCCGGTACTGGAGTTGCCGCGATGATAACCGTATCCCCGGGAAGGATATCGACCTTCCGGTGCGTCGAGCGAGCCATCCGCGTTAAAGCGGACATCGGTTCCCCTTGGCTGCCCGTGCACAGAATGACTACGCGGTCCGCCGCCATCTTGTTAACTTCCTCCGGCTCGATGATGATTCCGTCCGGAACGTTCAAATAACCAAGTTCTTCTGCAATCGTTACGACGTTAACCATGCTGCGTCCGATAATCGTCAGCTTCCGGTTCGTTGCGTACGCCGCGTCGATGACTTGTTGAATGCGGTGCACGTTGGAGGCGAAAGTCGCCACAACGACGCGTTGCTTCGCTTTATGAAAAATATCGCTAAGAACGATGCCGACATTCTTCTCCGAAGGCGTGAAGCCCGGTCTCTCCGCATTGGTGCTATCCGATAAAAGTGCTAAAACCCCATTTTTCCCGATTTCGCCCATCCGGTGCAAGTCCGCATATTGATCATTGACTGGGGTATGATCAAATTTGAAGTCGCCGGTATGAACCACGTTGCCTTCCGGGGTTTCGATGCATACGCCAACCGAATCCGGAATACTATGATTTGTCCGGAAGAACGAAGCTTTCATCGTCGTTCCGAGCTCGATCACGGAATCGGCGTTGATCAGCACGCGTTTCGTTTCGCCAAGCAGCCCCGCTTCCTTCAGCTTATTCTCGACAAGCCCTAAAGTCAGCTTTGTTCCGTAAACCGGAACGTTTAAGTTCTTCAACACATATGGCAAACCGCCGATATGGTCTTCGTGTCCGTGCGTCAGCACGATGCCTCTTACTTTATCACGGTTCTCCGTCAAGTAAGTGATATCGGGAATGACGATGTCGATGCCAAGCATGTCCTCTTCCGGAAACTTAAGCCCGGAGTCGATGACCACGATGTCATTGGCATATTGAACGACATACATGTTCTTCCCAATTTCTGCGACGCCGCCCAATGCGAAAATCGTCAATTTTTCATTATTCATTTTTTTAGACAAGTGAATCTAACCCTCCTAATTATTTTGGACGTTGTATCGAAAATTCCTATGGAAATGGCTCCGACCACTGCGTTTGATTACCAATCTTTGATTGCAGGAATAAACAACCGCCTCGATCAAGACGGTCTGGCCGTGTCTCCAAATCATCATCTAAATGGTTGTTCAATCAAGCTATGGTAATGCCACATTGCTTCATCCAGCTTACAGCGATTTAGCATAACGAACTCCGCCTTCGCTTGCTGATGTAAGCCATTCTCTTGAACGAGCCATTTAATTTAAAAATTCACCGCACCCAGTCACTTGAAATCATTATACATGATTAAATTGGCAAAAAACAAGTCAGATGCTTTACCTACGTTTAACGTTACCTTGCACCATGACAAAAAAACCGATGCCTTCGTTGAAGGCATCGGTTTATGGAAATGCAGCACATTTTTGGTTAAAAAGCAAGATGGAACCGTTTAGAGCATGCTGCGAATCCGCAACGCTTCTTCTTCATTCGGCGGTACAAGCGGCAGCCGCACAGAACCAACGGGATGACCGGTCTCGTTTAACGCATATTTCACCGCAACCGGATTCGGGCACTCGAACAAAACCTTGAATAACGGCAGGAGCTCCCGATGCAAACGACTTGCTTCATCGACATGTCCGTTGAAGAATTGAACGACCATCTCTTTAATCGTGCGGCCCGCAACATGGCTGGCGACGCTGATGACGCCGTAAGCCCCCACTGCCATCGCCGGCAGTGCAGAAGCATCATCCCCCGAGTATACTCTAAAATGGTCTGGTGCCTGAGATACGATCGTGGCAATTTGATCGAGCGGCGCGCATTCCTTGGTAGCCACAATGTTAGGAATCTTCGCCAGCCGCAGCGTCGTATCTACGCTTAAACTGACCACCGTACGGCTCGGTACGTTATACAGAATGATCGGCAAGCTCGTAACGGCCGCGATCGCTTCAAAATGGCGGAAAAGGCCTTCCTGATTCGGCTTATTATAGTACGGGGCGACCAGCAGGATTCCGTCAACGCCGCATTTTTCGGCTTCACGCGTCAAATTTACGGAGTGAGCAGTATCGTTGCTGCCTGTGCCAGCGATGATTTTGCAGCGCCCGGCCACATGCTTCACCGTAAAGGCAAATAATTCAAGCTTTTCTTCGTCCGTTAGCGTAGGGGACTCTCCCGTTGTTCCGCTTACGACAAGGCTGTCGGACTGTTGCTCCTCCACCAAATAGTCGATCAGGCTTGCGGTCTGGTCCCAGTCAATTTTCCCTTGATCATTAAAAGGCGTTACCATGGCTGTAATTACTCTTCCGAAATCAATCACGCCATTTCCTCCTCCCGTCTCCCGCTTCGCTTTATTATTACTGCCCTATCAGCATTCCCTGCCTTTTCCCTATGCGATCCAACGATTTCGAGGGTTAACGACCCAGTTCGAATTTGGCATGCAACGCCCGCAGCGCTTGCACCATATCGTCCTTATGCACCAGCACCCAAATCGTGGTATTCGAATCTGCCGATTGCAGAATTTGAATCCCATGCTCGGTCAATGCTTCGACAATCTTTGCCATAATCCCCGGTACCCCGTTAATCCCGCCGCCGATGACCGAAACCTTGGCACAGCCGGTGCAGATTTGAGGTGAAAGCTCCAACGACTTCAATACCGCTTCAGCCTTGGCCGAATCTTTGTCAAACACGGTATAAACGACGCCTGTCGGGGTCACATTAATAAAATCAACGCTGATGTCATTCTCCGCCATCGTCTTAAACACTTGCAATTGCAGGTTATCCGGGCCCTTTCCAGCCGATTCCACCCGAATCTGCGTCACGTTCGCCACGTAAGCGATCCCAGTCACGTAACGGTCTACGATCCCGATCTGGACATCCTTAAACCCTTCGGGGTTAGCGACCAGCGTTCCTTCTCCCTGCGAAAAAGTCGATCGCACGCGAACAGGGATCCCTGATTGCATCGCGATTTCCACCGCACGGGGGTGAATGACCTTCGCGCCCTGATGCGCCATGTTGCAGATTTCTGCGTAGCTGACGTATTCCAGCGGCTTCGCATCCTCGACGATCCGCGGATCCGCGGTTAATATCCCATTCACGTCCGTGTATATGTCGACCATCTCAGCGTGCAACGCAGCTCCCAAGGCCGTTGCGGATGTATCGCTACCTCCGCGTCCCAACGTCGTGAAATCGCCGCCCTGATTTTGACCCTGAAATCCCGTCACGATTACGACATCCTTCTGCTGCAGTTCTTCCAGCACCCTTGTAGGGACGATATCCAGAATTCTTGCATTGCCGTACTGGCTGTCCGTTCGGAAACCGGCTTGGGCTCCGGTTAACACGACGGAGGAAATGTTCCGCTCGGTTAACAGACTGCATAGTTTGGCTGCGGAAATAATTTCACCACAAGCCATTAACAAATCTTGTTCGCGAGGCGGCAAATAGCCATCCCCCTCGGCAACCAAATCAAGCAAAGTATCTGTCGCGTAAGGATCGCCTTTGCGGCCCATGGCCGAAACCACCACGACGAGCCGGAAACCGTTATCCAGTTCCCGGCGTACGTGTGAGATGACATGGTCTCTTGCTTCCTTCGTTGAAAGAGACGTGCCACCAAATTTTTGCACCAAAATGCGCATGGATATTCCTCCAGTTAATAAGTGCGGAGTAAAGCGATGACTTCATTCCGTAAGATTTAGTAAGATTAACGAACCCAGAGCTTCGAAAACATACCCCTTCGCCGCAATGATCTCCGCGATTGTAAACGGCATTCCATGCTGCGCCTTTGAGCAAATTGTTCCGATACTTTCTACCTTTGTTGTTGAGTCCGTCCTGAGAAAATCGCGGCGTGTAACGGCCTGCATGGGTTACTTGAGCACCTGGCATGCCCTCTGCTGCCGATTACCCATGAAAGCGTTCGATAATCAGCGGTTGCAGCTGTTTGCCTTCAAGCGCAGCATAGCAAGCTTCAGGTACCAGTTCCATATTGGCTACCAGCGAATTCGGTTTACCGATCGGATTATCTTGACCGAATGGAACGAAATACACGTTTTTAGCCACGATTAATTTAGCGATGTTCGCCAAATTAAAACCTAAACCGTCATTAGTCGACACCGCGATGACGAGTGGACGCCCGTTTCGCAGTTGAGCTTTCGCCGCCATAAGCACGGGACTGTCCGTAACGGCGTTAGCCAACTTGCTCGTGCTCGTTCCCGTGCAGGGCGCGATAACCAAAACGTCGAGCAGCTTGCTTGGACCCAGCGGTTCAGCTTCGACAATTGAAGAAATAATATCATTCCCTGTAATATCTTTCAACTGTTTACGCCAATCTTCTGATTTACCGAAACGGGTGTCGGTCGTAAGCACCGACTGGGATATGATCGGCACAACCTTCGCCCCTCCGTCAACAAAACGCTGAATCTGAGGCATCACCTCAGCAAACGTACAATGCGAGCCCGTAATGGCGTAACCTACCGTTTTTCCCTGCCAATTCACTGTTCATCCCCCCGTAATAAATACTCATCCAAAATCGACTGACAAATCGTATTTGCCATAATAATTCCAGCCGTTTTGGGAGCGACGATACCGGGGATGCCAGGGGCTAAAATCGCCTTGACTCCGCGCTTCTCGGCGAAACGGAAATCCGTCCCACCAGGCGCCGAAGCAAGGTCGATGATCACCGCCGTGCGGGGCAGTTTCGAGATGATTTGCGCTGTGACTATCATAGTCGGAATCGTATTAAAAATCAAGTCAACATCCGCTACGTTAGCGGCCAAATCCCTTGTGGCAAAAGGCTTCCAGCCCATTTGCACCGCTCTGGCCACGTCGTCTTCCCGGCGTACCCCTACCCTTACATTCGCTCCCAAACCCTGCAGCGTAGCTGCCAGCGTAAAACCTGTTCGCCCAATCCCCAGCACGATGCAAGTCGAACCGTGAATGGTAATGTCCGTATTCTGGATCGCCATCATCACGGCGCCTTCCGCTGTCGGAATCGAGTTATAGATGGCGACGTCGTCACGATCGAGCACCTCGATGATCTGGAAACCGTGCTCCGTGCTCATTTGCTTCAAGAAGCTTTTGGCAATCCCGGTATAGACCAGTGTGCTTTTTCGAATAGCTGCGAACCATTCGTGTTTGATGACCAGTTGTTCCGCAGAGAACGGCGCTGGGACAACGCCGTGGTCATCGCAACCGATTACCGGAAGGATGATGACGTCGGCACCGGCCAGCAATCCTGGACTTAACGTCTCCTGCGATACTCCCTTCAGCGGGGTCTCCAACCGATCAAAGCCAACAACCCGTACCGTTGCGTCTAGTTCCAGACATTTGTTGATGACCTCCACCTGTCGAGCGTCACCACCGAGGAATACAATCGTTATTCCGGTCAGCATTCTTAGACGGCACTCCTTCCAAGCAACACAGTATAGAGCATCTTATGCCGTTGCCCACGAAGTGGTGAAAAGGGAGGATCCAGGATATGTAAATCGTCATCGCAGCACGATGACTCCCGTTTATCAAGCCGCTTTTTCTTTGCTTTTGATGAACTTATGGGGTAACTTCAAGATCCTCACACCGGTATCAGCTCTTATTTACCCTCCCTGCTATACTTGGATTTACCTTTATATTGGACGCCCCAAGGCCCGGTTGTTATAAGGACAACGGCGTCATTACCACGAGGTGATCTTGTTGTTGAGTTGGGTGGGCTTACGCCCTCACAGCTATTAAGCGCGCTTTCCAAGGGAGCACCTGCTGCGAAAAATGAACATTGGTTAAAAATGATGGGGTGCAGGAGAAGAAGAACATTCGGAATGTAGCTGTAGATTTACGATACAATACGGGGGGAGTTCGGCGCTAAGACATTATTGAAGAACGAGACGCCCAAATGGAGAAGGTAAAGGAGATCGCAGCTGCTGCAGTTCAAGAGAAATAGCGGTTTCTCTCACATGTACTAGTCCTGGAGAAAATAGGGGACATTTAGGGCGCTATTTCAACCAAATCCCTCTAAATCTCAATAATAGAGGACATTTAGGGCTTAATTCTGAGCTGAACTGGGCCTATTAAGCAACTTTTAAGAGCGATGAATGAAAATAAGGGTAAAAAAGTCTTTTATTTCGGCTATAAACCCTGCTTAACCGAAAATAAGAACCTTTTTTACCCTTATTCACTAGTTACCTGCAGAAGAAATGCAGGTTCAAATATGCCCTTTGCTCCTACGCTTTACTTCGTTCCCGTATGGCCAAATCCGCCGGCGCCGCGAACGGTCTCAGACAGCTCGTCCACTTGAACGAGATTCACCTCAGGAACGATCTGGAACACCATCTGTGCAATCCGTTCATTCCGCTGAATCACAAACGGCTCCTGCCCGAGGTTGATCAGCAGTACCTTAATTTCGCCACGATAATCGGCATCGATCGTACCCGGCGTGTTTAGACACGTAATCCCGTGCTTAAAGGCCAGACCGCTGCGCGGACGGATTTGCGCCTCTAGGCCGCCGGGCATCGCAATGGCGATCCCGGTCGGCACGAGGGCACGTTGCCCCGGCTGGAGCGTCAGTTGCTCCGTAACGGCAGCATAGAGGTCAAAGCCGGAGGCTAGCTCCGACATTTTGCGAGGCAGTTCAATATCTTCATTTCCCGCTAAACGGTTAATTTGTACTTCAAACGACAAGTTCATCTCTCCTTACTCCCGAAATCACACGATCCGAGGAACCCACCATCGCAAGCGAAAACGGTTGGCTAAACATGGCCTTCATCACCTGATTGACATCGTCCATCGTCACCGCCTCGATCCGGGCGATCATTTCATCCAAGGTATAATGTCTGCCGAGCATCAACTCGTTCTTGCCGAGTCGATTCATCCGGCTTCCGGTGCTCTCCAGGCTCAAGATCAAGCTCCCCTTCAATTGTTCCTTGCCTTTACTCAGCTCACCGACGGTAATCCCGTTGACCGATACGTCGTGCAGGATCTCCTTGGTCAAGTCCAGCACTTCCTTGGTCTGGCGAGGCGCGGTTCCTGCGTAAACCGTAAATAATCCGCTGTCTGCATGCGAGCTATGATAGGAGTACACGGAATACGCCAAACCGCGTTTCTCGCGAATCTCCTGGAAGAGGCGCGAACTCATGCCACCGCCAATCGCATTGTTAAGCAGCACCATGGCGTACTGCTTCTCTTCCCCAACCGATAATCCCGGAAAAGATAAGCAAATATGGTTCTGCTCTGTTTTCTTGCGATGAAATCGGAGTCCACCAAGAAAACCGGGTGATGCCAACGCGCTGGAACTTCCTCGGTTCGAAAAGTCTCCGAAATATTTCTCTAGCAGATCGATCACGTGATCGTCTATGTTGCCGGCAACGCTGATGACCGTGTTCTCGATCGTGTAGTGCTCCCGCATATATTCCCGAAGGTGCTCGGATTCCATTGCGCGAAGCTGCTCCTCGGTTCCTAAAATCGGCAGCGCCAGCGGATGTTCCCCGTAAGCCGCCTGTGACACGAGGTCGTGCACCATATCGTCTGGCGTATCTTCGTACATGGAGATTTCTTCGACGATCACGTTCTTCTCTTTCCGCAACTCTTCCGCATCGAACAAGGAACGGAAAAACATGTCCGACAACACGTCAACCGCGATCGGTAAATGCTCATCCAGCACTTTGGCATAATAACAGGTATATTCCTTTGACGTAAACGCGTTTACATTCCCGCCGATCGCATCAAATTGCTCTGCGATATCCTTGGCGCTGTACCGCTCCGTACCTTTAAATAACATGTGTTCGATGAAATGTGAAATTCCGCCCCGTTCAGGGCTCTCATTGCGGGAGCCGGTTTTGACCCAAATACCGAACGAGACAGAACGACAAGTCGGTATTTTCTCCATAACCACCCGAAGGCCGTTTTTCAATTGCGTTTTCTTCACGAGAGGCCCTCCTAAATGTTTTGCAAAGCATTTCTGTGCATCGTTAATAAATGCATCCCTATCCTACCAAAAAAAGGCGGCAAGCTCAACTCTGAGGAACCTCGGCTTCGATCCGGTCCGGCGACAACGTCTGCTCTACCGTGCCTAGCGTCAGCCCTTTGCTTCGGATGGCCTGAATCATCCCCTCAAGCGCATCCCGGCTGGATGCCGTCGGATGCATCAGAATGAGCGTTCCCGGCTCCACCTTGCTGCCGATCTTACTGATGATGCTGGATGCCGGTGGGTTTCTCCAATCCACTGTATCCAAGGTCCACAAGACCGTCTTGAGCCCTTGTTCTGCTGCCAGTTTAACGGTTTGCATATTATAATCGCCCGAAGGCGGAGCAAACCAGCGGTTCTCCACGCCCAGCTTCTCCTTCAACAGGTCTTTCGTCTTGGAGATCTCGAGACGAGCCCGGGTTACTTCCAACTGGCTCATATTCGGATGCGAGTAGGCATGATTTTCAATTTGATGACCCCGCCGCTTGATTTCAGCGGCCATCTCTTCATTCTTCTTTAACCAGCTGCCATCGAGGAAGAAGGTAGCTTTCACCTTCGACTTATCCAACGTATCAAGCATAGGCACCAGATATTCGTTGCCCCAGGCGACATTGATCATCAGCGCCGCCATCGGCTTATTCGGATTCCCCCGGTATATCGGCTGGGCACCCAGATCATCCAGATTCACCTTCGGTTTCAGCTCGCGATATACGTATTCGATTTCAGCACCTTCTGGTTGCTGCTTGGCCTTGGCGTAGGTGAGTTCAATATCCACCTCACGGCCGTTATAACCGGGAATGGCTTTCCAGACCCGGTCGACGACGGCGTCCACCGGCGCAATCCGCCGCTTTGCGGCCTCATCTCGGATTTGAGCCAGAAGTGGATCTGGAGCCTTCGTAGCCCCGCCGCTTTCTTGATCTTGCAAGCCTTTAGCGCCAGGGCCTCCGGCCAGGTCGTTAATCAGGCGGAAGGCGAAGCTGCCGCCCTCTCCCTCTGAGCTTTCCGCGACAAAAGCCCGAATGCCAGCAAACTGCCCCAGTATCATGACAAAGGCAATGCATATCGCGATGACCGCAAACTTGTTCCGACCCATGCTGAAGCTCATCCCCTCAAACGGTTTTTGTCCCCATCATATGTTGACAAGCCCGTAGATATGCTTCCTTTCCGGAAGCATTAAAAAAGAGCCAGAATTGATTCATTCTGTCTCTTTTCCCGCAAGGATGGCCTGCGTCGTCAAGCTGCGTTATTTAGTTGGAAGAGGATTTTTCCGTTTCTGCGGTTAGTACCGCTTTGCGGGAAAGATTGATCCGTCCTTGGTTGTCGATCTCGGTTACCTTGACAGTTACCGTATCACCGATCGCCACGACGTCCTCCACTTTAGCTACGCGTTCCGTGGACAACTGGGAAATATGCACCAAACCGTCTTTCCCCGGCAAAATCTCGACGAAAGCGCCGAATTTTTCAATCCGTTTGACGGTGCCTACATAAATTTCACCGACCACGACTTCCTTGACGATCCCTTCGATAATCGAACGCGCTTTGCTGTTCATCTCTTCGTTCGTAGAAGCGATAAATACGCGGCCGTCTTGTTCGATATCGATTTTCACGCCGGTTTCCTCGATGATCTTGTTGATGATCTTGCCGCCTGCCCCGATGACATCGCGGATCTTGTCCGGATTGATGTGCATGATAACGATCTTCGGCGCGTAAGGAGACAAATGCTCCTTCGGCTTTTGAATGCGCTCCATCATTTTGGACAGGATAAACATCCGACCTTCTCGGGCTTGTTTCAAAGCATCGGTCAAAATCTGCCGGTCGATTCCGTCGATCTTGATATCCATTTGAATAGCCGTAACGCCTTCCGAAGTGCCTGCCACTTTGAAGTCCATGTCGCCGAGATGATCTTCCATCCCTTGAATGTCAGTCAGGATAGACACGTGCTCGCCGTCTTTAATCAGACCCATCGCCACCCCGGCAACCGGAGCTTTGATCGGAACGCCCGCATCCATCATGGCCAGCGTGCTGGCGCAGATGCTCGCTTGGGACGTCGAACCGTTGGATTCCAATACTTCCGATACAAGACGAATCGTATACGGGAATTCGGTTTCCGGCGGAATCACCTTCGACAACGCGCGTTCGCCTAGAGCGCCGTGACCGATTTCGCGGCGGCCCGGAGCCCGGAGTGGACGAGCTTCACCAACGCTGAACGGCGGGAAGTTATAATGGTGCATAAAGCGCTTGGATTCTTCCAGATCGATGCCGTCAAGAATTTGAACGTCACCCAGTGCCCCCAGCGTACATACGCTCAACGCTTGCGTTTGACCGCGGGTAAACAGACCGGAGCCATGCGTACGTGGCAACAGATTAATATCGCATTCGATCGGACGAATTTCTTCCAATTTACGACCGTCAGGACGCACTTTATCATGGGTAATCAACCGGCGTACTTCTTCCTTAACGATGTCATGCAAGACTTCCTTCACATCGGCAAGCAATTCCGGCGATTCTATGTATTTCTCTTCGAAATGAGCCACCGTTTCGTCGTTGATGGCATCAATCGCATCCTGACGTGCATGCTTCTCGGCAATTTTCACGGCTTCAACCAGACGATCCTGGGCCAAAGCGCGAACTTCCCGGTTCACATCTTCATTCACTTTATGGAGCTTCACTTGCATCTTCTCTTTGCCGGCTACTTTCACGAGCTCTTCGATGACGGCAACGATATTCTTGATTTCATCATGGCCGAACATGATCGCCTCGAGCATCACCTCTTCAGGCACTTCGTTGGCTTCCGCCTCCACCATCATGATGGCGTCTTTGGTACCGGCTACAACCACGTAAATGTCACTGGCTTCTTGCTCAGCCACGTCCGGATTAATCACGAATTGCCCGTTAACCCGTCCAACCGCTACGCCGCCGATCGGCCCGTTAAACGGAACATCGGAAATGCTCAGCGCTGCAGAAGTCCCAATCATTGCCGCAATTTCCGGCTCGCAGTCTTGATCCACGCTCATGACCAGGTTTACGATTTGCACGTCGTTACGGAATCCTTCCGGGAACAGCGGGCGAATCGGACGGTCGGTCAAGCGGCTAGCCAAAATGGCCTTTTCGCTCGGACGTCCTTCCCGTTTAATGAAGCCACCGGGAATTTTACCGACTGCATAAAGTTTCTCTTCATAATTGACCGTCAACGGGAAAAAGTCCAAGTCCTTGGGCTCCGAAGAGGCCGTAACCGTACAAAGCACCGCCGTATCTCCGTAGCGGACCATGACGGCCGCGTTTGCTTGCTTGGCCAATCGGCCGGTTTCCAAAATGAGAGGTCTCCCCCCCAAATTCATTTTCACTTGATTCTGCATGAAATCCCTCCTTATCACCATTACAAGTTCGGTACTGAGTTCATTATTTCCTGCTTTTCGGCAATTCATAAGATGAACGGCTGTCTAGCAATAGAAAGATGTCCTCATAACAAAAGCTCCTGAAGGAGCTGATCGTGGAAGCTTATCGTAACAAGCCCCTAAATGGGTAAAAAGCAACCCGGCCGCACACGCACGCTTCGCCAGCGTCCGCCATGCAACTAGGCTGCTTTTATCAAACTTTCGAATTAACGACGCAATCCAAGTTTCTCGATCAAAGCGGAGTAACGTCTCACGTCTTTGTTCTTCAGGTAAGCCAACAACTTACGACGTTGACCAACCATCTTCAGAAGACCGCGACGGGAATGATGGTCCTTCTTGTGCGTACGCAAGTGGTCCGTCAAATTCACGATGTTCTCCGTAAGGATAGCAATTTGCACCTCAGGGGATCCGGTATCGGACTCATGAGTTTTGTGCTCTTGGATCAATTGTTGTTTACGTTCTTGAGTCAATGCCATCCTGTTCACCTCCTTTATCTCAAATCGCCGTTAGCCTCGTCGCCGGCGGTGAAACCGCGCAACCAAGCCAAGGTTCTTGCTGCCGCTTGGAAAAAACATGTTCTTCCGCATGACAACGTTACATAGTATATCATAGCCGATAGGCAAAGTAAATGCCAAGTCCGGCTTGATTACGTGGAAGTCTTCAGCAGACGTTTAGCGGTATCTGCATCCCGTCCGATTTGGGCGATCAACTCATCCAGCGAAGTGAACTTGCGCTCCTCACGGATATAATGAACCAATTCCACGGACAAGCTCTCATCATAAATCTCACCGGAAAACTCAAATAGATGAGCTTCGAGCCAAAAGATCTTCCCATCCTCATGAAAGGTTGGCTTGACCCCAACGTTCATCACACCGGTGTAGGTGGTGCCGTTGTGGGTAACCCGCACGGCGTATACCCCGCTGGCCGGCACGACATAGTGTTCCGCCAGTTTAAGGTTCGCTGTCGGAAAACCGAGCTGGCGCCCGCGCTTTTCACCGTGCATGACCGTCCCTCTCAGCGAGTACGTCCGACCAAACCAGCGATTGGCTAACTCGATTTCGCCCTCCTGCAGTGCCTTACGAATACCCGAGCTGCTGACCTTCTCCCCATCGATCAGGAACGGCGGCACTGTGTTCACGTCCAGAACATTGCCGCTCAACTCGCGAAGCATCCCTGCGTCTCCTTCGCCCCGGTAACCATAGCGGAAGTCAAAGCCAACAACCGCCGTGTGTACCTTAAGCGGCACCAAGATCCCGGATACGAAATTTTGCGGACTCACCCGGGAGAAGGCATCGTTAAACTCGACGATATATACGAAATCCACGCCCATTTCCCGTAAAATTCGCTCCTTCTCCTCCGGGGGCGTCAAGTAGCCGTCATAATCGCCTTTCTTCATGACCTCCTTCGGATGCGGATGGAACGTCATGACGGAGGCGGGAAGGCCTAGTTCGCCAGCCAGCCTGACAGCAGAATCAATCACGCTGGCATGCCCCAGGTGAAGCCCATCAAATTGACCGATCGCCAGCACTTGCGGGCGAGCATTTTGTTCAATAAATCGTTCGGTTAGTGGATATGATAATCTTATCGTTTCCATGATCGTGTCACCTGCAATTTCCCTCGGAATGCGCATTTCATGAGTCCTATTCGGGTAAAAACACTTTGACTGCCTTCACAGCCATCGTCTCCTCTTCCACCCGGAAAATGCCTAAAAATTGATGCTCTGGGCTGTAAAGCCGTACGGTTTCACCGCGTTTGACCGCTGGAGATACGACGGTAGAAGACAGCCGTTGACCTTGCAATGCCGCTTTAACCTTATCTGCCTCGACGATATGGGCCGGCAAATGCTCCACAGCTCTATCAACCGGCAGTAAATGCTCTTGCAGCGTTCCGCCCGCGACATGCCTCGCTACCTCGTCCAGCGTCAGACAATGCGACTCCGCGATGCCGGCCGACATCGTCCGCTTTAACTCGGTCATCGCAGCAGGGACGCCTAGAGCTCGCCCGATATCGACGCACAGTGTGCGGATGTAAGTCCCTTTGGAACATAACGCCCGGAAAGAAATCCGAGGATGAGGTCCTTCCGGATGGAAAGCCAGCAGCTCCAATTCATGAATCGTCACTTCGCGGGGCTTACGCTCCACGGTTTTACCTTCCCGCGCCAACTCATACAATCGCTTGCCGTCTTGCTTCAGTGCGGAATACATCGGCGGAATCTGTGAGATCGTTCCAATGAAACGGGACAATACCTGTCGAACTTCCTCTTCCGTGACCCGAACTTCTTCCACTTGTTCGATGATTTCGCCCGTCATGTCCTCCGTATCCGTAGCAACGCCAAGCACTAGAGTCGCCTCATATTCCTTCGGCAATTCTTGCAAATATTCAACCATTCGCGTTGCGCGACCTAGACATAACGGCAACACACCTGTGACTGCCGGGTCTAGCGTGCCGGTATGACCGATCCGTTTCATCTTCAGAATGCCGCGGCATTTGGCAACCACATCATGAGAAGTAAATCCAGCCGGCTTGTGGATAGGCAAAATGCCTTCGTATGCATTCATAACTGCAGCCTCACTTGTTCCAGCACCCTTGGGATGATCGTCTCCAAGGTACCCTCGATGTGAGCACCCGCAGCACGGACATGTCCGCCTCCACCAAAGCTTTGGGCGACCCTTGCCACATCGACGGTCCCGGCGGATCGCATGCTCACCTTAACGGCATGTTCGTTAATGACTTTAAACAGCAGCCCTACTTCGACCCCTTGAATATTCCGCGGATAATTGACGATGCCTTCCATATCCTCGTGAACCGCACCGGTCGCTTTCAAATCTTCGTCATCTACGGATACCCAGCCAATCTTCCCGTCTTCCGTAAGCTCAAGACCATTTAGTGCCCGGGTCAGTAAGCGCAGCTGCGGCAACGTCATTTGTTCCAGCAACAGCTCGGATAATCCGGGACCGTCTACGCCGTATTCCAACAGTTTGGATGCGGCCGCCATGACCTTCGGCGACGTGTTGGAATACCGAAACCCACCGGTATCCGTCAACAAACCTGTATAAAGCGCTGTTGCAGCCGACTCGTCCAATTCGAGTCCCATATAAGCAAGAAGATCGAATAAGATCTCGGCGGTGGCTGCCGCGCTCGGTACGACGAGATTGACCGAACCGTAAAGATCATTGGTCGGATGATGATCAATATTCAGCAACTGCGCGCCTTCGGCAAACCATTCGTGCGTGGTACCTACTCGTTTGAAATCGGCGCAATCCACGCAAATCACATGATCAAATTTACGGTCAAGCGGCGTGATCGACAAGTCGAGAATTTCCTCCGCATGCCAAAGGTAACGCATCCGCTTGGGGATCGGCCCTTCGTTGACCATCACGAATTTTTTGCCCAGACATGACAGAAGCCAGCCCACCACAAGGGTGGAACTGACTGCGTCACCGTCCGGCTGAACATGCGACACGATGAGGAAATGATCATTCTGAGTCAAAAACTCCTTGCTCTGACTCAGCTCCCGTTCATAGGTCGTCTGCATAGCCGTCTCCTTCTAATTCCATTTGAAATATCATTCTTCATGTTACATATCATTCTTCGTGCTCGTGCGTGATTTCGCCGAGAATCTTCTCGATCCGGCTGCCGTAAGCGATGGATTCGTCGATCTTGAAGATCAACTCCGGCGTGTGACGCAGCCGAATTCGTTTTCCGATTTCGGTGCGTAAGAAGCCAGTTGCTTTCTCTATCGCTTTTAAGGATTCGTTTTTCTTCTCTTCGTCGCCAAACACACTGAGATAAACTTTGGCCTGTGACAAATCGCTTGTCACATCGACCCCGGTCACCGTGACAAAACCGATGCGCGGATCTTTCAGTTCACTCTGGATGAGCACGCTAAGTTCTTTCTTAATCTGTTCGCCTACGCGGCCGGTACGATTTTTGGCCATTTTAGACACCCACCTTACTTCGGTTCAACCTTTTCCATGATGAACGCCTCAATGACGTCGCCTTCTTTAAGGTCATTGTAATTGTCCAGGGTAATCCCGCACTCGTAACCTTGGGCGACTTCCTTGGCGTCGTCCTTGAAACGTTTCAGTGAATCGATTTTTCCTTCGAATACCACAATCCCGTCGCGAACCAAACGCATTTCCGCTGAGCGGGTTATTTTGCCGGAAGTCACCATACAGCCGGCGATGGTCCCGACTTTGCTGATCTTGAACGTATTGCGGACCTCAGCGTGGCCGATAACGGTTTCCTTGTAAACCGGATCAAGCATCCCTTTCATGGCTTGCTCGATCTCTTCGATTGCATTGTAAATGACGCGATGCAGTCGGATATCGACCTTCTCTTGCTCGGCCGTCGCTTTCGTTTGGTTGTCCGGACGAACGTTGAAACCGATCACGATCGCGTTCGAAGCCGCCGCCAAGATAATGTCGGATTCGGTAATGGCACCGGCACCGCTATGGATGATCTTGACACGAACACCTTCGACTTCGATTTTCTCGAGTGAACTTTTGAGCGCTTCAACCGAACCTTGCACGTCGGCTTTGATGATCACGTTAAGATCTTTAATTTCGCCTTCCTTGATGTGGCGGAACAGATCATCCAGTGTGACGCGCGTATTCGAGCCCAGATCGGACTGACGCTGCGTAATAGCCCGCTTGTCAGCAATTGAACGAGCCTTGCGTTCGTCTTCGAATACCATAAACGGATCGCCGGCTTGAGGCACTTCGTTAAGACCGGTAATTTCCACCGGCGTTGATGGGCCAGCTTCCTTTAAACGACGTCCACGATCGTTAACCATCGCACGAACACGGCCGAAGCAATTACCTGCGACGAAGGCGTCGCCGACTTTCAGCGTCCCGTGCTGAACCAGTATGCGAGCAACCGGACCGCGGGATTTATCAAGTTCGGCTTCGATGACCGCGCCCCGAGCGCGTTTATCCGGGTTGGCTTTGTACTCATTGACTTCCGCTACGAGCAGAATCATTTCAAGTAAGCCTTCCAATCCAAGTTTTTGCTTCGCCGAGACATTGACGAAAATCGTGTCGCCGCCCCATTCTTCCGGCACTAGTCCATATTCTGTCAATTCCTGTTTCACTTTATCCGGATTGGCGTCCGGTTTGTCGATCTTGTTTACAGCAACGATGATTGGCAATCCCGCCGCCTTGGCATGGTTTACCGCTTCGACCGTCTGCGGCATCACACCGTCGTCTGCAGCAACCACAATGATCGTAATATCAGTTAACTGCGCACCGCGAGCACGCATCGCCGTAAACGCCTCGTGGCCCGGGGTATCTAGGAACGTGATCTTCTTGTTGTTGATCTCAACTTGGTAAGCACCGATATGCTGCGTAATCCCGCCGGCTTCGCCGCCGGTCACGTTCGTCGAACGGATGGCGTCAAGCAATGTGGTTTTACCATGGTCGACGTGGCCCATAATGGTCACGACAGGCGGACGTTCCTTCAAATCTGCTTCCTCGTCAACCTCTTCCAGCGTTTCGAAACGGTCTTCTTCAACCGGAATTTTCACTTCGACCTCAACGCCGAAATCTCCCGCAAGCAGCAAGATGGTATCGATGTCGAGCTCTTGGTTGATCGTTGCCATCACACCAAGCAAGATCAGTTTTTTAATAACTTCGGAAGCGTCCTTGTGCAACAATTTGGCGGCTTCGCCAACCGTCATCGTACCGCGTACGATAATCTTCTTCGGCGTATTGTCGATCTTCTCACGTGGTGGCTGCTGCGGGCCTTTGCCGCGTCCGCCCTTGCCACCGCGGTTATTTCTATAATTGCCGCCGTTTCGGTTATCGTCAAAACCTCTTTGGTTTCTGCCGCCATTATTGTTGTTATTTCCTCTTCTCTGACCTTGCCCCTGGCTTTGGCCTTGACCTTGGCCTTGGCGCTGGCCTCCGCCGTTCCCGCCACCATTATTGTTATTACTTGGCGTAAAGCTGCGGTTTTGCTGCTGCGGTCCGCGATTTCCGCCACCTTGGCCTTGGCCTTGGCCTTGGCGTTGTCCGCCAGCATTACGTGGTTGGCCACCTTGACCTGGTCCCCGGTTGCCTTGCGGGCTCCGGTTCGGGCCAGATGAATTCGTCCCGCCTTGGCCTTGTGGACGAGAACTTTGATGATTACCGCCGTTCGGACGGCTCGATCTTTCCTGAACAGCTGTGCTGCCGCTTGTATTGTTTGGGTTTGTTTTTGGTTTATTATTCATGCTTACCTGCTTTTCCTGTTGATTTTGGTTTTTAACGGGTGCGTTTGCGCTGCTTTGTACTTGGCGTCCATGATCTCCGCGATGACCGGAAGGTTCTCCGGATGAGGCTTTCGGTGTTTGGCTTCCTCCTGCGGAAGCCGGTGCCGGCGATTTGGCAGGAGAATCGTTTCGTCCCGAGTTTTCTCGTTTCGCTGCCGCATTGCTCTTAATATCCTTGAAAAACTGTTCCACACGGCCAACGGTATCGTTCTCCATCACGCTCATGTGATTGTTGACCGGGATATTAAGACGCTTAAGAATCGTAATAATTTCTTTGCTGCTCATGTTGAGCGATTTGGCGTATTCGTACACCCTGAGCTTATCTTGTTTTTCTTGTTTACTCAATATACTCCACCTCCGATGTTTTCAAGATCGCTTTGCGTATCAACTCGGTAAACCCCTGATCGATGAGAGCCAGAACGACCCGTTCCGGCTTGCCGACACTCCCCCCGAGCGTTTCCCGGTCGAAACCAATCATGAGCGGGATCTTGTAGGTCCCGCATTTGTCGCGGAATTTCTTCTGCGTATTGGCTGAAGCATCCCCTGCTACGATCACAAGCTTAGCTTCTCCCGATCGAATCGCTTTCAGGACGATTTCGTCACCTGTCACCAGTTTACCCGCCCGCATCGCGAGGCCAAGTCCGGACAACGGCTGGGCCTTATTCATCTTCGTCCTCTTCCTCCGCCCGCGCCTGAGCAGCGAGGAATTCATCCTCCACAGCCAGGAAATCGCGAGCCAGTTGCTCATAAACCTCGGCCCCGACCGGAGCTTTCAAAGCACGGTCAAGCGCTCGCGACTTATGGGCAAGCTTGAAACAGGCGGTTTTGCCGCAGAGATAGGCGCCTCGACCCGATTTTTTGCCCGTCAGGTCGATGGATACTTCACCCTCTGGAGAACGCACGATGCGGATCAACGCCTTCTTGGGCATCATTTCCTGGCAAGCCACGCATTTGCGCAGCGGTACTTTTCTTTGCTTCATCCTTGCCACCCCCCGATTAGTCCACGGAGATGGAATCCTGAGGCAATTCGCCTAGATCGGTTTTTTCTCTGCCGAATTCCTCTTCCGCTTGGGTTTCGCTCTTAATGTCGATTTTCCAACCGGTCAATTTGGCTGCGAGGCGAGCGTTTTGTCCTTTAATGCCAATCGCCAGCGACAGCTGGTAATCCGGCACAATGACGCGAGCCATTTTCTCCGCCTCAAACACCTGAACTTCGAGCACTTTGGATGGGCTCAGCGCATTCGCAACATACTCCTCGACGCTCTCCGAGTAACGAACGATGTCAATCTTCTCACCGCGAAGTTCATTCACGATTGTTTGTACGCGTGTGCCTTTGGGTCCAACGCAAGAGCCCACAGGATCGACTTCGCTATTGCGCGAGAATACCGCAATCTTGGAACGGAAGCCGGCTTCGCGAGCCACGGAACGAATCTCCACCACACCGTCGAAAATTTCCGGAACCTCCAGCTCGAACAACCGCTTCAGTAAGCCCGGATGCGTACGGGACAGCAAAATTTGCGGTCCTTTCGTCGTGTTTTCCACCTTGGTAATGTACGCTTTAATCCGATCGCCGTGCTTGAACTTCTCGTTAGGCATCAATTCATTCAACGGTAAATGGGCTTCGATCTTGCCGAGATCAACGTAAATGTTGCGCAGATCCTGACGCTGCACGATCCCGGTTACAATATCCTCTTCCTTCTCTACGAACGCATTATAGATAAGTCCGCGTTCCGCTTCGCGAATGCGCTGCGTGACGACCTGTTTGGCGGTTTGTGCCGCAATCCGGCCGAAGTCGCGAGGAGTTACCTCGATTTCGGTAATGTCGTCAAGATGATAGTTGGGATTAATCTCGCGTGCCGCAGGCAGCGAAATTTCCGTGCGCGGATCGAGGACCTCCTCAACTACGAGCTTGCGGGCGTACACCTTAATCGCGCCGGTATGGCGATTCATATCCACACGCACGTTTTGCGCCGTATTAAAGTTTCGCTTGTAGCTTGAAATCAGCGCCGCTTCGATCGCTTCGAACAAGATATCCTTGCTGATCCCTTTGTCCCTTTCCAATTCATTCAAGGCTTCGATAAAATCCATACTCATTTGCCTCGAGTTCCCCCTTTCATGATTCCCGTAGGTCACACTAGAAAATAATGGCCAATCTTGCGCTGGCTACTTTGTTATATGGAATGGCGTGACCCTTCTTCCCGACTTCGACGACCAATTCGCCGTCCTCGAAGGAAAGAAGTCGGCCTTCAAATTCTTTCAGGCCGTCTACCGGTTCGTATGTAGTAACAAATACGTCTTTGCCGACCGCCTTGGATACATCCTCGGCTTTCTTCAGGGGACGTTCCGCTCCCGGCGAAGACACTTCTAGAAAATAAGCCGACGGAATCGGATCGTTCTCGTCGAGCTTCTCGCTAAGGTATTCGCTGATCCGGCCGCAGTCATCGATATCGATGCCGCCGTCTTTGTCGACGAATACGCGGAGGAACCAGTTACTTCCCTCCTTGACGTATTCCACGTCAACCAGTTCAAAGCCGTTCTCCTCCAAATAAGGCGTGACCATTTGCTCGACGGTCGCTTTGATCTTTGGTGTGCTCAAGCGTACATTACCTCCAATAATTCAATCCTATATACCAAAGATTAAAGAGTGGGTTTCCCCACTCTTTAACAACGGTTCTATCTTCATGATTGCCAAAAAAATTATAACATAGTACATACCAAGTGACAAGTAAAACACCTTTACTGTGTAAGGTTGTTTAAAAAGCCATCTTTCGATCACGAAGGGGA
>RCUU01000182.1_pt1 | contig 36647 bp, 34 predicted proteins | sample 2166211 | NCBI WGS metagenome assembly RCUU01 (sample SAMN09932620, study PRJNA488358) | compost metagenome | feature: garden; material: soil; isolation source: compost soil in phenylacetic acid-enriched culture | place: Germany: Experimental Botanical Garden Goettingen | collected 2016-01-27
AATAAATCTTTTATTATTGGCAGGAGGATAGAATTTAGAATGGCTATATTGAATAACGACTGGGCGCCTGATTTGGAGCAGGAGTTTACAAAGCCATACTATTTGCAGCTGCGGGAGTTTCTCATCGACGAATATCGAACGAATAGCATTTATCCTGATAAATACGATATTTTTAACGCACTGCATTATACGTCGCTGGCTGACACTAAGGTGGTAATTTTGGGTCAGGACCCTTATCATGGACCGGGCCAAGCTCATGGATTAAGCTTCTCCGTTAAACAGGGTATAGGTACACCTCCATCCCTGCAAAATATGTTTAAGGAGCTGCAGGATGACTTAGGCTGCTTCATTCCGAATAACGGGCATTTGCTTAAATGGGCGCAGCAAGGGGTATTGCTCCTGAACACGGTGCTCACAGTAAGGGCGCATGAAGCCAATTCTCATAAAAATAAAGGCTGGGAGCATTTTACAGATAAAGTGATTGAAACGATCAATCGGAAAAATGAGCCTGTTGTGTTCCTGTTGTGGGGAAGCCACGCTCAGAAGAAGGCGGAGCTCATCACGAACCCGCGACATGTGCTTATTCGCTCGCCGCATCCGAGTCCATTGTCTGCCCATAGAGGATTTTTTGGCAGCAAGCCGTTTTCTCGTGCTAACGAATTTTTACGAAAGATGGGACTTCAAGAAATTGATTGGCAGATTCCTAACTTGTAATGATGAAGCTGACAGCACTCATTTCCATACTGAAAACCCGCTCTGTGAGCGGGCTTTCATCTTTTCCGGGGCCTTACTATATCTGCAATATAAAAAAAGTAACCTTTTTGAGCATTGTCGGCACTAAGTAAATAGTAACTGTATGCAAAGGAGGTGCAAGGGGTGCAGCAATGGATTGAAAGAGCTCAGGAAGGCGATCAAATTGCATGGGAACAGCTCGTGCAGCATTTCAGCAGTATGGCATTTTCAGTGGCATATGCGAAGCTAGGTGATTGGTGTCTGGTGGAGGATGTTGTTCAGGAAGCGTTCGCGGAGGCTTTTGCCCATCTCGATAAGCTGCAGGAGGCGGAGGCATTTCCCGGCTGGTTCAAGGTTATTGTCGAGCGTAAATGCTATCGTCTTCTTCGCCGGAAGAAGCCTGAGATGATGCCGCTGGATGAAACTATAGTTATGGATATGGAGAAATTCGATGTGGAGCTCATCGCAGAAAGAAGGGAGTGGCACCGAAAGCTTCACCAATCTGTCGAGGGCTTATCCCACCATTTAAAGCTGGCGGTTCAACTATACTATTTTCAAGGATATTCTATCAAAGAAATATCAAGCTATCTGGGCGTAGCCCCCACCGTGCTTAAAAAAAGGTTGTTTGATGCCCGAAATAAGCTGCGATCGTCGCTGCTTGTCACCGACTTTATCTCTATGTTCAACGATATTTATGAAGGAGGAGAATCGATGCTCCATATAGTAAACGGAGATCATGTCGCTAACAAGCTGAGAAAAGGAAACCTTCGCGGAGATATTCTGGTCTGGAGGGAAGTGTATCCGGTAGGCCCGGTATTCCTTGAAATGAGTGAGCACCATCAGAGTCCGTCCAGATCGGAATATTTGGAGAGTACTCTTGGCATTCCGCCAGAAGATTATATATCCAATTGCAAATCCCAGGAGGAGGTTCTACATAACTTCCGTAAGTACGATGAAGTCGTGTTATGGTTTGAGCATGATTTATTTGACCAGCTCATGCTAAGCTTTTTACTGCATTGGTTCTCGGCGCAGACGCTGGGCCATACAAAACTGAATCTGCTGTGCATAGGCAACTACCCGGGGATTGATTTATTTAAGGGATTAGGGCAGCTTACAACAAAGCAGTTGGAAAAGCTGTCAGGAACGTGGCAGCAGATCGGGGGGAAGGAGCTGGATACAGGCAGAAAAATATGGGAGGCATATACTTCCTCAGACATAATGCGACATGTTGATATTTTGCATGAAGACACATCGGCATTGCCTTTTGCTCACGCTGCACTTGAACTGCACTTATCTCGTCTGCCTTCTGCAATGAACGGCTTGGGTATCGTAGAGCAGACAACCTTGGAGCTTGTAGAGCAAGGAGTGAATACCCCATGGGAGCTGTTTGCGGAGATCGGGAACCGATTGAGTGTGCTAGGAATGGGGGATTTGGAATTTTGGTACCGATTAAAAAGTATGTCGGAACGACGGCCGAATGCATTGCTAGAGATACAAGGCTCCCATTCATTTCCTGATTATCAAAAGAAAACAGTCCCATCCTTTGATAAATGCGTTGTTGCACTAACCAAATTAGGGAGGGAAGTAGCGGCGGGCGAAAAGGACTGGGTGAAGGTTAATGGAATAGATGAGTGGTACGGGGGACTGAGACTGCAAGATGATGTAGCTTGGCGCTGGAATTCTGAGAAGAAGAAGCTGGTTTATAAAAATAAAGCTGCTCTAATGGCGCGACGATCCTAAGCTGAAAAGCCGCATCCTTCAGTCCGTAAAAAAATATATTGATAAAATAACATTTGTAATATAACATATATAATATAACAAATGTTATTTTATTTTTTGAGGAGGAAAGCTTATGCCCCCAAAGCCGAAAGTGACGCGCGACATCGTGCTGGAAGCAGCACTCGGGCTGTTACGCGAAGAAGGGTTGAATGCCGTCAACGCACGCAACGTCGCAAAGCAGCTCGGTACCTCCACCCAACCTATATTCAGCCATTTTTCTTCAATGGAAGAACTGAGGGAAGCTATCTACGCTTATGCTGAACATTTGTACAACACACAAATGCTGGCGGCGATGCAGAGCGGCGGTAACGGCTTTCTGGCGATGGGCCTCGCTTATATCCGGTTTGCACGAACGGAAAAAAAGCTGTTCCAGCTTCTGTTTATGTCGGGTCAGCTTCAGCAGGAGAAGGTGACGGAAATCGCCGGCACAACCGAGGGCGACGATCAGGTTATTGCTATGATCGTAAGCATGACCGGGCTTTCGGTCGATCAAGCGCGCAAATTGTATGCCGGCATCTGGTTTACGACGCACGGTATTGCCTCACTGGTCGCAACCAATAGCAGCACGATGGACGACGAGGAGGCGCAGGCCGTATTGGGCAGCGTGTTCAAAGGTTTATTGGCTACACTTAAAAGAGAAGGCGAGGAGCTTTAACCATGTCCGTGAATTTCATCCGCAATCATCCTTACATAGCCGCCATCATCGCGGCGGTGATCTGTACCTTTCTTACTGCTGTCGGATCCGCGGCCGCCCAAATCGCTGATTTGGGGGAAGTCCCCGGTTATCTAGTTATGGCAAGTTCGGTGGCATTGTCCGTTTTGGCGGGCCTGCTGTTACTGCGTCGCTCAGACCTTTCGACCAGGGAGATCGGCTTCCGCCGGCTTGCCTCCGGTAGCGTACGCTCTGTCTGGTTTTGCGTGCCGCTGCTGCTGATGGAGGTGATTCCGCTAACTATTTACGGCCCCACGTTTGCCCGTCCGGGAGCCGAATACGCGGCGTTGGCTCTACTCACTGTCGTTGTTGGCCTCAATGAGGAGCTTTATTTTCGCGGCTTATCCTTCTCTTTCCTATTGGGAAAAAGCCGAAAGCAGGCCGTTATCGGCTCATCCATAATCTTTGGCGTGCTACATGCCGCCAACGCCCTGAGCAGCGCAACGCAGCCGGTCGAAGTGCTGCTGCAGATTATCTTTGCTTTTCTCGTCGGCCTAACGCTTGCACTGATCGTCAGCATTACCCGCAGCCTTTGGGTCGGCATTGTGTGGCATTTTGTCCATAATTTCATCTCCTTTAGCACGGAGCTTGCTCTCGACCGGACGGCACTGATCGTGATTACGGCTCAAGTGTTGATTTTGATGGTCTATACAGTCGGCTTGTGGAAACGCGGTACGGCAGGAGACTGAACGAGATTAGCCTTAGTCACCGCACCAAACATTATGAGTAGCACGCGGCGGCGAATTGTGGCTTTGGACAGCCACGGTTCATCTACATACTTGTAGCAAAAAAGCAAAAAGCGACCTTGTGAGGTCGCTTTTTTACATCTTTGTATGATTAAAAATTTACGCAGTGCTTCTTAATCGTTTCTGCCAATTCTTCAAATGTGTATTTGTGGTTTACCATATCTACTGTAAAGTCTTCGGCATGCTTGGTATCCATTTTAAATGGTAAGCCGTTGTAACGCAGAAATATGACTAGGGCTGTAAAGGCAGTACGTTTATTGGCATTATGGAAGGGATGATTTTTTCCTAATAACTCAAACAATGAGGCTGATTTTTCAAAACTGGTCGGGTAAGCATCGGACCCAAAAGCTGAAGATTGAGGTCGGTGGACTGCTGATTCAAGCAGCCTTGCTTCTTTTACGCCCGTTTGTTCACCTGGACTATAACGCTGAATCATGGCAAGGTTAATTGCTATGACTTCTTCTACGGACAAATAACGTACGTCGCTCATCGGTCTTTAAGACCTTGCAATGTTTGATCGTATTCATCGATTACGCTAGACAGTGTATCCATGAAATCTTCGCTGATCCCATGGGGCAATGAGACTTTTATTGATTTTTTAATAATAATTTCACCCGTTGTCTCGTTAACATCAATCAGCACGGTATCTCCCTGACTTAAACCGATTTGCTTCAGTGCATCGGTCATGGTTATACCTAGGCTATTACCGAACTTTGTTACTTTCCGTTCCATCTCCATCATCCTGTTCATGGGAATCCTCCTTATCAGGTTATTCAACTGTTATAACAATTATACATTATACATTTTGTAACATAAAGAATTTCTTCTAGAGAGTAAAATCATGGTTTTACATCTTTTCATTTTTGATCCAGGTCAAAGAAGCTTTACTCCCTTCCGTATATACTGAGCTTACAAATTAAAGGGAGGCACTAATCATGACAAACAAAACGTACCAATTGGAAACCGTATCTTGCCCAAGCTGCATTGCGAAAATCGAAGGAGCATTGAAGAAAACGGCAGGAGTTGCACAGTCCGAGGTGTTATTTAATACCTCAAGGGTTAAGGTGACTTACGACGATAATGTGATTTCTTCAGAGGAGATCAAAGGTAGAATCGGCAAATTGGGCTACAAGGTTTTATCGGAAAAATAAAGGAGAAGGGGGTGTCTGCTCATGTTGAAACTGACTAAAGGCCAAATCATATGGATATCCGGAATTTTAGCTGCGGTGTCCTTTGTGCTCAAAAAGCTGGTGGGGTATGAAGCGATTACGATCATTCTGATGCTCGTGACTACATTAATCGCAGGCACCCCCATTTTCAAAAAAGCGATCGGTGCCTTAAGATTCCGAATTGTAGGCATTGACGCTTTGGTGACCATTGCAGTAATTGGAGCGATCCTTATCCGGGAATATTGGGAGGCTGCTGCTGTTACCTTTTTGTTCATGCTAGGGGATTACCTCGAGACAAGAACTATAGAAAAGACGAGATCCTCCATCAAGGCGCTGCTTGACCTGGCTCCGAACACAACCAGGGTAAAAAGAAACGGGATCGAGACCTTCATTGCACCCGATGAAGTAGTACAGGGCGATCTGGTGGTGGTGAAGCCGGGTGAGAAAATATCGGTCGACGGCACGGTTGCTGAAGGCTCCGCCTATGTTAACCAGGCCGCGATTACCGGGGAGTCCGTTCCTGTCAGCCGAGCTGTGGAAGAAACGGTATTTTCAGGGACGATTATCGAATCGGGATATCTTGTAATCCGTTCGGACAGGGTCGGGGACGACACAACCTTTGCAAGGATTTTGCAGATGGTTGAGGAGGCACAGGACAAGAAGGCAAGGACACAAAAATTCCTTGAGAAATTTTCACGCTACTATACGCCGACCGTCATTCTTTTGGCGGTGGTTCTATATTTGGTGATGAGAGATATCGAGCTGGCGTTAACTCTTCTCGTGATCGCATGCCCCGGCGCACTTGTGATCTCTACCCCGGTGTCCATTGTCGCCGGTATTGGTAACGGTGCAAAGCATGGAGTTCTTGTAAAGAGCGGTGAAATCATGGAGAAGCTGGGGAGCGTTAAGGTGGTTGCTTTTGACAAGACCGGTACCTTAACGGTCGGCAAACCTGGTGTAACCAGGGTGAAGGCATACAAAATGGATGAAAATGAACTGCTAAGAATTGCTGCCATCGGAGAAACCTATTCGGAGCATCCGCTTGGAAAAGCCATCATTGCAAAAGCAATGGAAAGTGTAGGTGTGATTACGCAAGAGCCTGAAAATGCACAAATCATTACAGGTCAGGGCCTTACATTCAGCCTTCAAGACAAGGAATATTTCATCGGCAGCCGAAAGCTGTTTGAAAATAACGGGATCAGCGTCGCAAGCCATGAGGATTATTTGAGAAGTGAAGAGCACAAGGGGCAAACCGCGGTCATTGTCGGCAATAAGGATGGCGTTAATGGTATAATCTCCATAGCTGATACCATACGGGGAGATGCAGAGGCTTTAGTTGCCAGCCTTAAATCACAGGGTGTGAAAAAGGTGGTCATGCTGACCGGGGATAATCGGAGGGCAGCCATGGCGGTAGCTGATGCAATCGGCTTGGACGATTATTACAGCGAGCTTTTGCCCGAGGATAAGGTAAGGGTCCTTGCCGAGCTAGAGAAAAAATATGGAACAATCGCCATGGTTGGCGATGGAGTTAACGACGCACCGGCGCTTGCTTCCGCAAGCCTGGGGATTGCAATCGGTGGCGCCGGAACCGATGTAGCTATGGAAACGGCTGATGTGGTGCTGATGTCGGCGGAGGTTGGAAAGCTTTCCTATGCGATGGGCTTAAGCCGGGCGACCGTGTGCAACATGAAGCAGAACATTTATTTTGCACTGCTGGTAGTAGGGCTGCTGCTGGCTGGTGTGCTCATCAAAACGGTGAACCTGTCCTTCGGGATGCTGGTACATGAAGGCTCGGTGCTGCTGGTCATCCTGAACGCCATCCGCCTGCTCGGGTACGGAAAATCCAGATCCAAATCCAAATCCAATGGAAAAATTCATGCTCATAAAGGAGGGCTCTTGGGGTGAATAGCTGTGGTCATTACGGGGATCATGCCAGCTGCATCGAAAGCGTGCCGATATTCGGAAGCCTGAGTCGTGAAGAGATGCTGGAAATCGCTCATATCGCTTCATCGCAGACCTTCGAGAAGCACGAAATGGTATATATGGCGGGAGACCAAGGAGGAACGCTGTTCGTTTTGTACAAAGGCAGGGTGAAAATATCCAGACTTAACGCAAACGGCAAGGAACAGGTTATCCGGGTGCTCGGGCCTGGCGAATTCAGCGGAGAACTCTCCTTGTTCAGCTCATTGCCTTTGACAGATAACGCCCAGGCGCTGGAAACGTCGACTATGTGTGTGATCCAGGGGGAGAAGCTGAAGGAGCTGATGGCGAAATATCCATCCATTGCCTTCAAGGTGCTGGATGAATTGAGCCGGCGGCTGGAAAAGGCGGAAAACCTGATTGAAACTATCAGCTTAAGCACGGTGACACAGCGATTGGCGAAGGCCCTGCTAGAGCTGTCGGATGGGAAAGAAGAGATTCTTTTGAATATGACCAAAGGCGATTTAGCCTCCCAGATCGGCATGAGCCAGGAAACCCTGAGCAGGAAGCTCGCCGCACTACAGGAGGAGGGCATGATCGAGCTGAAGGGTCATAAAAGAATCATCATAAAAAGCAGATCCGGCTTAGAGGAAATGAGCTTAACATAATGCAATCGATTATTAACGCAGCCTTGCAGGCTAAAGAAGATCGCCAACATCCTGATTAAGAAGGCAGGATGTTGGCGATCTTTTATTATTCGCGATCATCTGTGCGATCGGCTTTGTTACGTGGTGTTTCCTTGAATCAGCTTTACATCCACCATAGTATTGTTTATGAGTTCGCCTTCTTCATTTTCGATCATTTGAATCAGCGTATTGGCTAACATCGCCCCTATGCGGTCACTGGGCTGCATAATGGTGGTGATCTTTGGGTTTTGCAGCATTCGGGTGAAGCTGTGATAATCATATCCTATGATTTTGAGATCCTCCGGAACCTTGATGCCCTGCTGCTGCGCATAAATGTACAAGGCATAGGCAACGATATCGTTACTGCAGAATACGCCATCATATTTGTTAAGCTCGACTGAAGATAATTTCTCAGAAATAAACGACCAGAAATAATCAAAGGTCAGCTTATTATGCGCTCCTTCGATAATATCGTACGAGACACCGTATTTCATGCAAGTAATGACAAATGCGTCTCTGCGCCGATTCGATAGCATATCCAAATCCAACGGACCGGAAATATGAAGCAGCCGCTTGCAGCCGCTCTCGATAAGATGCTCGGTAGCCAGCTCTCCGCCTCTGTAGTTATCTGAGCCCACACACGGGATGGTAGAAGAGATGAAACGGTCAAAGGATACGATCGGAAACGGAACCTTTTTATAACTTTCAATATCCATGGTATGGCTGCACATAATAATCCCGTCAACCCGATTTTGTCGAAGCATACTGATGTAATTGGCTTCTTTGTTCGGGTCTTCCAGTGAGTTGCATACCAACAGCTTATAATTTTTTTCATTGGCATTCATTTCAACATGCTTGATCAAGTCGGAGAAAAAAGGGTGGTTAGAATCCGGAACAATGATACCGATGAAATAGGATTGGCTTTTCTGTAAAGCCCGGGCGATTTGATTGGGATGGTAGTCAATCGTTTCAATCGCTTTTTCCACTTTCCTGCGGGTTTCCTTACTGATATACCCCCGGTTGTTCATTACTCTGGATACAGTAGCAACAGACACACCAGCCTGCTTGGCCACATCTTTAATACTTGCCATAATATCATCCTCACTTCATATCCACCAAAAGGTAATCCACAGTCCAAGTATACCATTCGCTAATGACTTAACATATCCAATTGATAAAACCTTTATGACTAACGATACCACAAATAATAGGGTTTATGCTAATGATAATTTTGTAAAAGCCTTTATTTATGGGGGATTAAAAATAAGAAAACGTTTGACATATTATTTAACAGGTACTAGAATGAGTGGTATTCAAATGAAGGGGGAATAAGGTTCATGAAGAGAACGCTTTCAGCAGTTTTACTAGTTGTCTTGATGGTATCAGTGCTTGCTGCATGTGGTGGAGGAAATGCCAAGAATGCACAAAATACATCATCCAAAGACAGCACAACAAAAACGAAAATTTCTGTGCTGGTAGGTAAGCAAGAGATTTCAAGACAGTTTGAAGAAATGATAAAGGAATACAACTCTTCCCAGGATAAAGTTGAGGTTTCATTGATTCCAACAGCCGGACAGAACGGATATGAGCGGATCAGCACACTTTATGCTGCCAACAATGCACCTAACATTATGCACTTTCTGAGCGAATTCGATGTTATGAAGGATAAATTGGCTGATCTGTCGGACCAAGAATGGGTTAGTCATGCTAATCAAGGAACGCTTGATTATGTAACTGTAGACGGCAAAGTATACGGTATGCCGATGTCCGTTGAAGCCTTTGGATTTTTGTATAACAAAAAGGTTCTGGACCAAGCAACAGGCGGCAGCTTTGATCCTGCAACGATCAAAACACAAGATGATTTGAAGGCTTTGTTTGAGAAAATTGAAGCTACTGGTGTAAGCGCTGTTCACATCACACCTGTTGACTGGTCCTTGGGTGCGCATTTCACCAGCGTATTTATGGCTAACGAGTCTACTGACCATGCAGGCCGTCTGCAATTTCTGGACGATCTGAAGAACGGCAAGATTGATTTGGCTCAAGATAAAGTATTTAACGGATGGCTGGACACCTTTGATCTTATCAAGCAGCATAACTCCGAGAAGGCTTCACCTTTAAGCGCGCAATATGATGATGCTCCAATCGCTTTGGCGGATGGACAAGTAGGTATGTGGTTTATGGGTAACTGGGCATACACACAAATCAAAGAAATCGATCCTGATGGAGAGTACGGCTTTCTGCCGGTACCTGTAAGCAACAGTGCTGATGACTTTGGCAGCAACAAAATCTCTGTAGGCGTACCTGAGTATTGGGTTGTTGATGCAAGCCAATCTACGCCTGAAGAACAGCAAGCTTCGAAGGATTTCCTGAACTGGATGGTATCCAATCCGAAGGGGCAAGAATATTATGTGAATCAATTTGGCTTCCTGCCTGCTTATGACAACTTTACTTCTACACCTGAAGATCCTGTATCTCAATCTGTAATGTTCTATACACAGAACAATCAAACGCTGGAATGGATGAACTCCTATTATCCTCCGGCTGCATTCCCGGCTATGGCAGCTTCCATGCAAAAATATCTGGCTGGAGAAATTGACCGTGCAGGGATAACTAGCGAATTCCAGAGCTACTGGAGTTCCGCAAATAAATAAGCTCCATAATAAACGATAAGCCAGAGATCAGCCATAGAGCTGATTTCTGGCTATATAATGTTGGACTAATCGGTAAGCGATGGGAACGGAATGAATCGGACCAAAGGAATATACCGTAGGCACATCCGTCATGAAAGCGATCCGAGGGTAGGGACAACTAGATGCATTTAGCTTAAGTAATATCAGTTTAACAAGGATGCAAATTGGAGGTTGCTATGTATAACGAAAAAACATTTTCAAGCAAACTGAAAGTGTTCATGATATTTGGATTTGTTCCTTTGTTTGCTTTCCTAACAGTCATTGTGTTCCCTTTTCTTATTGGTATATTTATGACTTTGACAAATTGGAACGGCGCCTCGGACACTTTCCAGTTTAAGGGGTTGTCCAATTACGCGACAGCTATAAGTGATCCGGTATTCTGGACATCGATGGGAACTACGTTTAAATACGTTGTGGTTACTTTGGTGATCACCAATATCGTGGCGTTTGGCTTGGCTTTGTTAGTAACAAGCGGACTGAAGGGACAAAACTTTTTCCGTGCAGGATTTTTTACACCGAATCTGATTGGCGGTATTATTCTCGGTTTTGTATGGCAATTCATTTTTTCAAGGGTACTCCCTTATGCGGGCAGCGAGCTGGGCTGGGGCTTCCTGACCTCATCTTGGCTGGGTGATCCGGATAAGGCGCTTTGGTCGCTGATCATTGTGTCTGTATGGCAAAATGCCGGATACATGATGTTGATTTACGTAGCAGGCTTAAATGGGATTTCCGACTCTTTAACGGAAGCTGCAAGCCTGGATGGTGCACGGTTCTGGCGCCAGCTGTTCAGTGTAAAGGTGCCGCTGATGGTGCCTGCCTTTACAATCAGTTTATTTTTAACGCTTCAAAGAAGCTTTATGGTGTATGACACGAACCTTTCCTTGACCAAGGGTGGACCTTTCCGATCAACAGAGCTGATCGCGATGCATGTCTACAATGAAGCATTTGTTTATCAGAACTTTGGACCGGGACAAGCGAAGGCCTTTATCTTGTTTGCCATCGTTGCCATTATTGCTATTGTACAGGTCAGTGTGATGAAGAAAGTGGAGGTGGAAGCATGATGACATCATCCCGTTCCAACAAAGCGGTATTTCTTATTTTGAATATTCTGCTTCTGATCTTGTTTGTGTTTCCACTATTCATGATCATTGTTAACTCATTTAAGACAAGGATTGATATTGTACGTAATCCGCTAACTCTGCCTTCCGAGTGGAGCTTTGCCAATTATATTGAAGCCTATAAGACGATGGGCTTTAGCACTGCCCTTTTTAATTCGCTTATTATTACGGTTTTATCCGTTGCATTAATATTGATTTTCTCGTCAAGCCTTGCTTTTTTCCTGGTGAGATGGAAATGGAAAATGAATAACGTCATTCTGATGATGCTGATCGCCTCCATGATTATTCCGTTTCAGGCTATTATGATTCCATTTGTGTCCTTGTACGGCAAACTTCACATGCTGGACAGCAAATGGGCGCTGATCTATTTCTATCTGGGCTTTGGGATCAGCTTATCTACCTTTATGTATCACGGATTTGTTAAAGGTGTTCCAAAAGAGATGGACGAGGCTGCCCTGATTGATGGAGCCGGCAAAATCCGCCTGTTTGGCGAAATTATTTTCCCGATTCTAAAACCGATCACAACAACAATTGCGATTCTGAATGTACTGTGGATCTGGAATGACTTCCTGCTGCCTTCTCTTGTATTGGTGGCGCCGGGAGATCGGACACTTCCGCTATCAACCTTTTATTTCTTCGGCAAGTATACCTCGAACTATGGAGTTGCCATGGCGGCCTTGGTATTTTCTATGATTCCGGTTGTCGTATTCTATGTGGCTATGCAGCGCCAAATTATACAGGGCGTAGTTGAGGGAGCGGTTAAATAATCGTTCTGCTGCAAGCCGTATGACCAGCATTTATAAGGAGAGATCATCATGAGTCATTCCTGGTGGAAGGAAAGTGTTGTATATCAAATTTACCCCCGCAGCTTCAAGGACAGTAACGGAGACGGGATTGGCGATATCAAGGGAATTACGGAAAGTCTGGACCATCTAAGCAATCTGGGGATTGACGTCATTTGGTTATCACCGGTGTATAAATCACCAAACGATGATAACGGCTATGACATCAGTGATTACAGAGGCATTATGGATGAGTTTGGAACGATGCAGGACTTTGATGAGATGCTGCATGAGGCCCATAAACGCAACATTAAGATCATGATGGACCTTGTAGTGAATCATACCTCTGACGAGCATGCATGGTTTGTAGAATCCAAGAGCTCTAAAGAAAGCCCGTATCGGGATTATTATATTTGGAGACCGGGACATGAAGGAAATCCGCCAACCAATTGGGGGTCGTTTTTTGGAGGCAGCGCCTGGGAATACGATTCAGCAACGGATGAGTATTACCTGCACCTATTTAGCAAGAAGCAGCCTGACTTGAATTGGGAGAGCCCGCAGCTTCGCAAGGAAGTATTTGATCTGATGAGCTTCTGGCTGGATAAAGGTGTGAACGGCTTCCGTATGGACGTGGTGAACTTTATCTCCAAGGATCAGCGGTTTCCGGACGGTAAGGATCATGGAACAGGCTATGGCGACGGCGGCGAGTTTTTTGTCAATGGGCCGCGGATACATGAATTCCTGCACGAAATGAACCGGAAGGTATTAGCGAATTACGACACCATTACAGTAGGCGAGATGCCAAATGTCGATGTGGAGGAAGCCAAGCTGTACACTGCAGACAGCCGTGAAGAGCTGAATATGGTGTTCCACTTTGAGCATGTGGATGTAGGCAACGGCAAATTTGGCAAATGGACACCGCAGCCGTGGAAGCTGACCGAATTAAAATCGATTTTCTCAAGATGGCAAAACGGGCTTGAAGAGCAGGGATGGAACAGCTTGTATTGGAGCAACCATGATCAGCCGAGAGCGATATCCCGTTTCGGAAATGATCAGGAGCAGTACCGCGTTATTTCGGGAAAAATGCTGGCCACCTGTCTTCATATGCTGAAGGGGACGCCATATATTTATCAAGGCGAAGAAATCGGCATGACCAACATTGCTTTGGACAAGCTGGAGGATTACCGCGATATTGAGTCCCTGAACAACTATCGGGATTATGTCGATACAGGGCTGCTTACACATGAAGAGATGATGAAGGCGGTTCATGAGCGGGGCCGTGACAATGCCCGGACGCCTGTACAATGGAATGATCAAGCACAAGGCGGCTTTACTACAGGAGAGCCGTGGATTTCTGTTAACCCCAACTATAAGGAAATCAACGTGGTCGCAGCAGTTGCCGATCCGGACTCTATTTTTTACTACTATAAAAAGCTGATTCAGCTCCGTAAGGAAAACAAAATCATCGTTGAAGGCAGATACAATCTTATTTTGGATAGCCATGAGCAAATTTATGCGTATACCAGAGAGCTGGAGCATGAAAAGCTGCTGGTCATCTGCAATTTCTCAGAAGAGCAGCCTGTATTTGAGCTTCCTGCTGATATTGCCTTTGCTGATTATGAAGTTGTGATTTCCAATTATGAGGTTGATCCCGGCGAGGCTATCTCCTCCATTGAACTTAGACCGTACGAAGCCAGAGTATATAAATTGAGTCATAAATAAAAGTGATTACTATATATGTTGAAGTTATATAGTTTTGTGGAGAAGGAGTAAATTATGCAGATAAAAAACGAAGCCATGCTGATCACTTATGCGGATAGTCTTGGTAAGGATTTGTCAGAATTAAACGAAGTATTGGATAAGCACCTGGAGGGGGTTATTGGCGGAGTTCATTTGCTGCCGTTCTACCCTTCCTCCGGCGATCGCGGATTCGCGCCTATGGATTATACCAAGGTTGATCCGGCCTTTGGCGAATGGTCCGACATTGAAGAGATGAGCAAAAAGTATTATATGATGTATGATTTCATGATTAATCATATTTCACAGCAATCCCCTTATTTCCAGGACTTCCTTGCTAAAAAGGATGATTCGGAATATGCGGATCTGTTTATTCGATATAAGAACTTCTGGCCAAATGGAGAGCCTACCGAGCAGGATGTGGATCTCATCTACAAGCGCAAGCCGCGCGCTCCATATGTAGAGGTCACCTTTGGCGACGGCAGCACAGAGAAGGTATGGTGTACCTTTGACGAGCAGCAGATTGACCTTGATGTAACAACCGCGACAACCCAAAAATTCATCAGCAACAATCTGAATTTTCTCGCTCAAAAAGGAGCATCGATTGTCCGGCTGGATGCTTTTGCTTATGCCAATAAGAAAATCGGAACCAACTGCTTTTTTGTAGAGCCTGAAATTTGGGAAATGCTGAAATATTCGCAGGATACTGTGGCGGCCCATGGAGTTACGGTTCTTCCGGAAATTCATGAGCATTACAGCATTCAATTGAAAATAGCCGAGCAGGATTATTATGTATATGATTTTGCACTGCCTATGCTGGTGCTGCACGCCTTGTACAGCGGTAAAGTCAACCGTTTGACGCATTGGCTGAACATCTGCCCTAGAAAGCAGTTCACTACATTAGATACGCATGATGGAATCGGTGTTGTCGACGTCAAGGACCTGTTGACCGATGAAGAAGCTGAGATGACACGGGAAAGCCTGTACAGCAAAGGAGCCAATGTCAAAAAAATATACAGCACAGAGGCTTACAACAATTTGGATATTTACCAAATCAATTGTACGTATTACTCGGCACTGGGCAATGACGATCAGGCTTATTTGCTTGCCAGAGCTATTCAATGCTTCGCACCGGGCATACCTCAAATTTATTACGTAGGCTTGTTGGCGGGTGTTAACGATATTGAGCTGCTGGAGAACACCAAGGAAGGCCGGAACATTAACCGTCATTACTATACAAAAGAAGAGATCGATCATGAGGTACAGCGTCCGGTTGTACAAGAGCTGTTCAAATTGCTGAAATTCAGAAACAGCTCCCGGGCGTTTGACGGAAATATCGAAGTGGAGCAGGTTAATGATCATCATCTGATCATTACCTGGACTAATGAAGGAACCGAGGCCAAGCTTGATGCTAACCTGCTGACGAAGGAATTTAAGATTACAGAACGTGCTAATGCAGGGGAATGGACAGAGGTAATGTAAAAAAATAAAAGGTTTGGGCTGTTGAGAATCATATCTCTTCAGCCCAAACCTTTTTCATATATTGCCTTTAGAACGTTCCTTCTAAAGCCGCATCTGCCAACGCTAGAGCACCTGCAAGGCCTGCATTATCGCCCAAGCCCGGAGGGATGATATAGCTGGCGATATTTTGATTCAGGCTTGGATGCTGGACGTAGCCGTTCAGCATTTTTTGCAGCTTGTCCGTGATCAGTGGAAATAGCTGCTCCTGCTTCATTACGCCGCCGCCCATAATGATCTTCTCCGGCGACAAAATCAATATATAATTCATTAAGGCCTGTGCCAGATAATAAGCCTCCATATCCCATGCAGGGTGTTCAGCAGGAAGATCTGTGCCGTGCTGTACATTCCAACGCTTCACAATGGCTGGTCCTGCAGCCAAGCCCTCCAGACAGTCATGATGATAGGGGCAGGCTCCTTGGTACGTATCCTCCGGATGACGGCGCATCACAAGATGACCCATCTCAGGATGAGACAAGCCATGAATGAGCTTGCCGCCAACAACGGCCCCTGCTCCAATACCGGTACCTACCGTAATGTACAGGCAGCTGTCCAGTCCTTTAGCTGCGCCCCAGCGGGATTCACTTAAGGCAGCGCCATTAACGTCGGTGTCAAAGCCGATCGGTACATTCCAACGCTCCTTGACAGCGCCTACCAAATTATAATGGCTCCAATGAGGCTTGGGGGTTGTCGTAATGTATCCGTAAGTCGGGCTGCCATGGATCGGATCAATGGGACCAAACGAACCAATCCCCATAGCATCTATGCTTTTATTTTCAAAATAATCAAAGACCTGTCCCATCGTCTCCTCAGGGGTTGTTGTCGGAAAGCTGACCCGATCCAATACCGTGCCGTCCGCAGTTCCAATTCCACATACAAATTTGGTGCCTCCGGCTTCAATTGCTCCTAAAGTTTTCAAGATGATCGAATACCTCCATTGTGGTTGTCACATAATTTATGTCCAACGTTTACATATGCCGTTTAAAAGGAATTATACCATAGTCGTAGAGCCTTTCACAGAGGGGTTCAGGTATCGATAATGATGCCGCATTGCTTCGCCGTGCTTGCAGACTAACATTGAGAGAGTCAAAAATTGGACATGCCCGGTCGAGAGGTGCGAACTATTTGCGGATATGGGGAAGCCGGACATGTTCCCCGGAGTGAAGCGAACGAAGGTATCCAAGGTGTTTCACAAGCCCAATATTGCCCGGTTGGTGAGGCGATTAACTCGTTTTTTCGCTATATTTTAGTAGCCTTCATTTGTTGAAGGTCTTTTTTCTTGTGCTAAAGTGAATCTTTACTAAGTCACTCTTTCTGAAAGTGAGCGATTATATATCGAGCATATGCTTTTTGTAGCGAATTTGCATGAGAACGTCCTACGGGGAACTCTTGATTATTCGACATAATGACACTTGAAGAAGAGAGCTTACGGATGCGTGATAAATTAACAATAATTGATCTATGTATAAACACAAAAGGATAGTTTAATTTGTTCATTATCGATTTTAAACTACAACAAGTAAAATAATTAGTTAAATCTGTTCCAATACAAATCTCGCTTTGAATGGAAGAATACCTGCCTTTTGAAATAAAAATAATTTCCGAGTGCCGTATTATTAGTTGTTCAGTTTTCGATTTTATAGAAAGAAAATGGTGTACAGATGAGAGTATATAACGACATAATTTGATGATTTTCTCAGCAAAAAGATCATATGAGATTGGTTTTAGCAAATATTGAAAAGCTTGAACTTCAAAGCCTTCCAAAATATATTCTGGGTAATTGGTTAGAAATATAATTTGAACTTCTCTATCTGGAAGCAATCGAATTGTAGAGGCTGTTTCTATTCCGTTTAACCCATTCATTTTAACAGCTAGAATAATAATGTGAAAAGGGTAACATTCTTGTTCATGATAATAATGAATTAAATCTTCTCCGGAGAAAAAGAACTTTAGAGAAAAATCAAGAGATTCATTTATACTAATACGTTGGAAAAATTGATGAAGTCTCTTCTGTATTTCGGGATCATCATCACAAACTGCAACTTGAAACATAGAAATACACTCCTTTTATGTAATATAATACAATTATATAACAAAAAAGGAAATAAACTATTGATTATTGTGAAAAACTTAAAATCTATTGTGAGAGGTAGGTAGTTTTTGATCGCATCTATTGAATATAACTTAAAGAATAAACTTACATGAATATGACATGGATGGTCGTTCAAACACTTTTTCAGGTTGTTCAAAACAAAAAGCTCAAAAGTATTGCTTACTTATGCTAAGTTTTATGCGCGAGATGCATAGTGGAAAATGGAAAATACGAAATTTCTTATATATGCGGCTAACATAACAAATAAATGGGAGGTAGTTTCGGTATGATTCCAAACGAAAGTATTTTTGAAAAAAAGAACAACATAAGTGAAAAAATTGACGAGTTGAAAAAAGTATTACCAAAGGGGGAATTACTGGGGCTAACCTTTGAAACGGAACAAAATAAATATTTTTATGACACTGTGACTGGAAAAGTGATGGTCTGTGAAGAAGTAGAATATAGAATTTTTGAGTTTCTTCTTTCTGGGAAAGTTGAGGACTTATATACTTTGGGAAAAAAGTACACTTCGGGTTTTGGTAATGCAATTGATAGTGTGCTAGATGCGATAAAGCATGAAGAGCTATTAAGTATTTCAAAATTCGAAAGAATGACAATTCCCGATAATTACGAAGATTTGCTAAATAACAAATTAAACCAGGTAATTCTTGAGTTAACAGAAAAATGTAATCTGCGTTGCGGATATTGCATATACAATGATGATTGTGATAATAATAGAGATTTTGGTACTAGAGATATGAGTGAGGAAGTTGCAATTAAGGCTATAAAGTATGCTTTTGAGCATTCCAAGAATAGTGATGATCTTCATATAACATTCTATGGTGGTGAACCACTCATAAATTACAAATTATTAAAAAAGTGCATCAATTATTCAAAAGAACTTAAATCAAATAATCAAAATTTGTTTTTTTCATTTACAACAAATGGGGTCCTGATGACAAAAGAAATAGCTGAGGAATTAGCTAAAATGAAGAATATCAGTATCATGTTCAGCATTGATGGGCCTAAGCATATTCATGACTTGTATAGAAAGGATATAAGTGGAAATGGTAGTTTTGATCGTGCCATAAGAGGGTTGCAATATGTCATAGAATCCTTTGGAGATCAAGCGGAGGATTCAATAACGTTGAGTATGGTATATGCACCACCATTTTCCACTATGAAGATAGAAGAAATCCAGACATTTTTTGATGACTTAAAGTGGTTGCCTGCAGGAATTCAAAAGTTTATATCTTATCCTAATGAGGATAGTTTAGAAACAATCAGCCGATATTTATCGGATCAAAATATTTCGTTACATGCTTCTCCTAACAATGGGTATGATGCGACATTAAGAGATTGGAGTAATACAAATTATGAAAAGGAAAATTTATTTTCGTCTAGGCTTGTTGATGAATCATTCATGAGGATCCATCAAAGATCCATCTTTTCAAAAATTATTCCTAACATCACTTTGAATGGTTGTTGTATACCAGGGCAGAGAAGAATTTATATAACAGTGGATGGCGAATTCAAGATATGTGAAAGAGTCGGTTCTGCTCCAAACATTGGAGATCTAAATTCAGGTCTCAACATGGAAAGTATCAAGCAAACTTATTTATTTGGCCACAGAGAGCAATCTCAACAAAAATGTTCTACCTGTTGGCTTGCTAGACTATGTGATCTTTGTTACGTACATTCTTATGACAAGGGTGGATTCAATGCAAATAAAAAAGCAAGAAATTGTTCCGTCAGAAAAGAAAGTTATATTAAGTATTTACAACGTTATTTCACATTATTAGAGAAAAATCCAAATGCTTTTGATTACATGGGGGATCTTATAATAACTTAAAATGAGGAGCACTCTATGGAACATGTAGAGAAAGGCCAACTCAAAAATGCAATGACATACTATATATGTAACGCAGAGACAGGAGAAGACTGTATTCTGTACTGCATTGTAAAAACTGGATCTAGAACAGAGAAAAATAACCAATCAGGGATCTCGCATTTTCTTGAACACATGTGTCTGGAGTTCACGAGAGACAGTACATTTAAAAATAGAGCAAATGGGTTAACTAATTATGAGTCAACTCTATTCCAGTTTTATTGTAAGAATAATGAAAAAAGCATCAACGAAGTTTTGGATAAAATATACGAAATTATTAATGGGGAAGTACTCAATGAAGCACTAATGGAGAATGTCAGAAGAGATGTTATTGCCGAGTGGAAAATCCAAATGATTTCAGAGGGATATATAGAACGTAATGAGATTTATTCGAAATTATTGCCTAAACCTATATTAGATAAAATTCCAATAGGGCAGATAGAAAAAATTAAGAAGTTCAACTTTAAAGAACTTTGTGAGTTTCATCAAACTCATTATGTTCCGAATCGGATTGCTATTATTTGTGAAGGGAATTTTGAGAAAGTAAACATAAGAAACATTTTGAATCGAGAAATGTGGGGGCACAGTGATGCAACAAAAGAAGAATTAAAACCAAATATAACTGAAGATGTCCAACCCACTAAACGTTTTGAGATTAAACTAAAAAAAGTACCAACAAAAAAAATGTTAATACTCCAAATTATTATTTCGGTATATGGAGATTCAAATAGCACTTCAAGTTATTACAAAAATGAACTAATTAAAGTTGCTGCTTTAACATTATTAGAAAAAGCAGTGAGTCAGACACTAAATAACCTTGGTATACAAGTAGATGAAGCTGTAATGTATGAGAACGCGCTTACCATTAATTTTGGTATTATAACGCTCGAGTTTGTAAGTTCAAATTTAAAGAAGCAGGCTTTAGAAGATATCCTCCTGGAGGCAATATATATAGGTTGGAAGAGTGAGCTGAAAAATAGTGTAATGGGAAAATTGAATGAAGAAGTTCTGAAGACTATATCCAAAAAGAGAAATCAAACTAACTGCAGCAGAAAATGTATCAACAACTTTGTGTTTAATGAACCATTTTGTCCCAGTAATCAAGAGTCTTTATTATACCAAGCAATTCAATTTTCCCAACAAGACATATCAAAATTTATATATGAAATCATTAATTAGGGAATTTAAGGTGTGATATGACCTTGGATTTATTATAAATCCAGATTCATATAAATAAATTTGAAAGGAGGTGCCATAGCTATGAAATTGGCAAATGAAGGAAAGAAGAGTCTTTCCCCGAAAGCTAACTTTATGAGCCCATTGGGCTGTGGTTGCCAAACAAGTAGTCTGACAGCAACTGCAAGAGATTCATTCTGTGCCTGTGCTTGTTCGACTACGTCTGGAAACACAAGCGCTCATGACGCCGGTTACAACGTTTAAGTAAGTTCCTTGCTATTATTTTTGTAAGTGAAGTTGCGGAAAGGAAAAGATGTGTGGAATGTCATCTGTACATGACTTCCACATATTTTTTTAATAAGGGGGTAAAATATGAGAACAACAAAAGGAAGTAAGAAAACCTCACATAGAGATATAAAGTTATTCTGCAAGAATATATATTATATTATAAGAATTATAAGAGACAGTTCGGCTTCTACTATGTATGGTCTTCTATTAAGTAACATCGTTCTTGGAGTTATTGTTTCAGTTAATCTTTATGTATGGAAGAACTTTATTGATGCTTCTACAAATGCAATTCGTAATGGTAACTATAAAGATCCTGTTTTTTGGTTAGTTGTCTTGTTTTTTATCACAATGTTTAACGAGTTTTTGAATAGACTTTGCTCTTATTATCAACGTATGGAAATTGAATATTTAAATAAATATATTTCCGATATTGTTATGAAAAAGACAATAGAGTTGGATATGTCGCATTTTGACAATGCGCAGATTTATGACATGATTGAAAAGGTGAATAAAGAATCTGCATCTCGTTGTTCGAGTATACTAACAATGCTAATTAATCTTATTCGAAGCACAACGTCACTTATTGGCTTAGTGACGATTATTGTGACGCTTAATCCACTTATCGCCCTAATCTGTTTTTGTTCAACACTGCCAATGTTTTTTGTAAGTATATCTATTTCAATGGAACAATATAATATTTTTTTATCCAGACTTCAAAAGTTGAGATTTGTTGGAAATATAAGATATATCAGTACTAAGTATGAAAACATCAAAGAATTGAAGATTTACAGAGCTATTCCTCTACTGAGAAATATTATGCTGGATACATATAATCAGAACTTAAAAGACGATACACGAATTGGGTTAAAATTTTTGAAAAAATTCACTCTTACGGATGTCCTGAAAAATCTATTTTCTTACGGTTTGAAAATTTATATACTGATCATAATTATAGTAAAAAAGCGTACAATTGGTGATCTTACAATGTATGTTTCAGCGGTTGAGAATCTGGAAGCTTCAATAAGAACTGTTTTAGATACTATAGCTTCTTTGTATGAAGATAATTTATACATTGAAAATCTTTTTTGTTTAATGAATCTGCAATCTGACATGAAAAAAAATGGTGAGGTTGAATTCAATGTTGATTTTGAAGTTATTGAATTTAAAAATGTATCCTTCAAATATCCGAATTCAGAAGTTTATATTTTGAAAAATATAAACTTGAAAATAGAAAAAAATAAGACTTATGCATTGGTTGGAGAAAACGGTTCTGGGAAAACAACTCTTGTTAAATTGTTAATGCGATTATATGATCCCACAGAAGGAGAAATCTTAATCGATGGAATAAATATTACAAACATATCGATTGAAGGTATGTACAGTAATATTGGTGTGGTATTTCAAGATTTTTTGAAATATCCGCTGAGCGTAGCAGATAACATTGGGATAGGAAAAGTAGAGCATATTCATGATATGAATTTAATTGAAAAAGCTGCAAGAAGATCTGGAGCTGACAAGTTTATTGATAAATTGCCGAATAGATATGAAACATTTTTACAAAAAGAATGGGATGGCGGGGTTGAATTATCTATTGGCCAATGGCAAAAACTTGCAATAAGTAGAGCGTTTACTAGCGAATCGGTTATTATGGTTTTAGATGAACCATCAGCTTCGCTTGATCCAAATTCTGAATATGAAATGTTTCAGCAACTTAAGGAAATAATCCCTGATAAAACAACTATTTTAATCACGCATAGATTTTCAAATGTTAATATTGCGGATGAAATATTTGTTTTGGATGAGGGACAACTTATTGAGAGTGGAACACATAGATATCTTATGGATAAAAAAGGATTATATTTTGATTTGTACAGGATTCAAGCCAGAGCCTACACCGAGGAATCGTTAACGGTAAATGGATGATGAGTTGCTGATTTTTTTTGTGGACATTTTAGTAAGAGGATATTCATATCAGTTCCTTATTAATAAGTTACACTAAAGGTCCGAGGCTAAAAGGGGGTAATCGAACATTGTCTACTTTACTGATCGTTGAGGATGACAGAGAAACCAACGAAGCCATCACCGAGTACTTAAGAGTTGCAGGGCACAAAGTTATCTCTGCATTTGACGGTAAAGAGGCTCTGCAGCATTTCAGGGTACATGAAATTCACTTGGTTGTTTTAGATATCATGTTGCCCAAAATAACGGGGCTCTCTGTTCTTGAAGAGATAAGAAAATTTAGTGCGGTTCCAGTTCTGATGCTATCGGCAATACATGATGAATATACACAGGTTATTAGTTTTGATGTGTTGGCTGATGACTACATGACAAAGCCATTCTCTATGGTATTGCTTGGTAAACGAATTAATGCACTTCTTCGTAGGGGCGACCAAAAACAAGATTTGGAAGTCATTATATTTGGAGAGATAAAGGTAGACTTCTCCGGTTATACAGCTAACGATGCGAATGGTAAAATTGATATCACTCCAAAGGAAATAGATTTATTGAAATTATTGATAGAGAACAAAGGACTTGTGCTAACAAGAGCCCAGATACTCGACGAAATATGGGGGAATGATTACACCATTATCGACAGAACTATTGACACCTATATTAAAAATATTCGAAAGAAACTTAGGCTTGATTGCATAGTAACTGTAAAAGGCATCGGCTATAAATTTGAGGCAGGCATATGAAGTGGGGGACAATATTCACTAAAACATTCCTGTATACCCTTGGTCTGATGTTGTTTTTGACCGTTATTTCGCATGCTCTGTTTTATCTCCTTACTCCATCAGTGAGCTTTTCTCCAAAAGTAAGTGGTGGTAGCCTCGTCCAAGCCAAGGTCACTTTAATTTTATCGGATTACACCTCCAGTATCATTCACTCGGTTCTTCCTGTTTCGATGCTGATTTGTTTTGTAGTTTCGGTGATATGCTCCATCCTCTATTCAAGAGCGATTACCAGGCCTATTCGGTGTATATCAGCTGTGGCTGTACGAATGGCAGCTCTAGAACGAGATGCGCGTTGTAAGGTTCAATCTGGTGATGAAATTGGTGTTTTGGCAAATAACTTGAACATGCTCTATCAAAGCCTTTTATCGACAATTGAAAATTTCGAAGAAGAAAAAAATAAAGTAAGTGAATCCGAAAAATCAAAAGTGGAGTTTCTAAGAGCGGCATCTCATGAACTGAAAACTCCTGTTACTGCACTGAACGCTATGTTAGAAAATATGATTCTGGGAGTTGGAAAATACAACGACCATGGATTGTATCTATTAAAATGCAAGGTGATGACGGAAAATCTTGTAGAGATGATCAAAAATATATTAGATACCTCGAATTTGGCGCTTTTGGAGGGGGAGGAAGGAACAGAAGAAATCAATCTTTTAACATTTCTGAATAACCTGTGTGAGCCTTTTCGAATGATAGCCAAATCAAAAGGAATTAAATTTGATCTTAATCTTTCAGATGGGTTATCAGTAATTCTACCCTCAAAGCTTTTCAGCAAAGTGTTAAGTAATATAATTTCCAATGCTGTTTCCTATACAGAGCAGGGGAAGGGCATAACAATCTATTCTGTTGACGATAACCTTATAATTGAAAATGAGTGTAATCCGATACCAGAGGAACATTTAGAAAAATTATTTACGCCTTTTTACCGACTGGATTATGCAAGAGATCGGAATTCCGGTGGTAACGGTCTTGGCTTGTACATCGTTGATACCATACTCAACACTTTACAGATTAAGTATGATTTTATGCCAACACCATTAGGAAATGGCATGTGTTTTCGTCTTCAGCTAAAAACAAAAAAAGCTCACTGCATATGAAGTGCTCCCTTTCAAGTAGACAATGTAAAAAAACTAAAATAGTTAGTTTATTCCCTCAGTTCACTTAATAGAGCTGAGTTTTTTTTCTTCTCTCATCGTTATGCAGCTCGACGGTATTCGTTAGGGGAAAAGCCATTTAAACGCTCTGTATAGCGGTAATTGTTATAATAGCGAATTTTCCACGTCTTCGAGGATGTCTTCGAAAGTGTCATGCTTCTTCGAGTAAAAGTCTTTCTGCCTTATATGTTTCCCTAATATCGTTCAATAGGTTGATTATCTAGACACCAGCTTACTTGCGACATACTTTTGATATGAAAATAAAATCTCTATCCCCAACTGCTTGGCTTCATAACTTGGGTTTGTTTCATTCTGAAGGCATCGATTTACGACCCGTAGCTTTACCTGTATTGATGTATTCAGAGTACATATCCGTTTCATACTGGCTCCATTCTGAGATGGTAAGCTTGTTCAGGCAAGAGAATCTTGAGATGAGGAGATTTTGAATATGAATTTTTTTTACCGAGCAGTTATGTACGTGACTCGAAAGATAGGGAAGAGTATCCTTTTGTTTGTTCTTCTATTTGCTATCGCGACTTTTGTGTTAACCGGAATTTCGATCAAAGACGCTTCGCAAACGGCAAGTGCTAATCTTAGGGAATCACTGGGCGGGAGATTCACTATCTATATTGATATGAGTACAGATAATCCCTACATTATTAATGAAAGGACAGAGCCAAGTGAAGGGGGGAAAGGAAGCGTAAACATTTACAGCACAGGGCCATTACTTTCAACTGAAATGTTGGAAACAATCAAATCTGTGAATGGAATAAAGTCTTATTATGCTTCTGAAATGTGGCAACCGCAAGCAGTGAATTTTCATTTATTGAGGGGCAAGCTTCCAATTAAAGATGGTTTCGATGATATGGTTAACGCATTAGCGGTTTCAGGTACAGAAACAAGTGATTTTTTTACATCGGGGTCTATTCAGTTATCTGCAGGGCGACATATCGAGCCGAAAGACCAATATGTTGCTATAATTAGTAGCGCTTTAGCCGAAGAGAATGAACTGAAAATTGGGGATACCTTGCAAATGGAGCTAACACAGAGTGTTGCTAGTCAATTAGATCTTCCTGAAGGTGAGAAAACTGAACTCACAATTGTCGGCCTTTTTGATCCTGTAGTCGAAGAAAAGATGACAGAAATGACCTCTGCATACAACATGATTGAAAATCGCGTATTTACAGATATTTATACGAAAGCGGCATTTTTTAAAAATGACACGGAGTTAGGATTTGGAGAGGCACTATTCCTAGTAAATGACCCTGGTAAATTAGATACGATTGTAGAACAGGTCAAAGGACTTGACAGTATTGATTGGAAACAATTTAATGTTACCGCGGATAATAAAACTTACGATCAGGCGGTAGCGCCATTAAATAATTTGAATCAATTAGTTAAGGCGATATTGATGGTAATGATTGCAATAAGTATAGTGATTCTATCGTTAATTTTGACATTATGGATGAGAAATAGAGTCTACGAGACAGGTGTGTTCTTGGCTTTAGGGATTGGAAAATCAAATATAGTAGGTCAATATTTAATGGAAGTGCTACTGCTAGCTGTGATTGCCTTTGGAGGTTCATATTTTTCCGCAAATGCCGTTGCCGAGAGAGTAGGTAATTCGCTCCTTCAAAAGCAATTGTCTCAAAATGAACAGTCTGAGAAGATGAGCACTGCCGTCTCATCAGTTGTAATTGGTGATTCAGTTACGGGTACAGAGGTACTGAATAAAATTGAAGTGAATGTAAATAGACAGAACCTTATCCAACTTTGGTCGATTGGAACGATCATAATTATATTTTCTGTTGGAATTTCATCCGTCGTGGTAATGCGTTTAAAACCAAGAGAAATTTTTTCTAAAATGAGCTAATGAAAGGCGGTAGAGTTATGGTGAATCTGGTAGTATCCGACGTTGCCTACTCCTATGATAAGAAAAGCTACATTTTTAGTGATGTTAATATGCAGTTGGAGACAGGGAGAATGTATGCTATTCTTGGTGCGTCTGGCTCTGGCAAGACAACCTTGCTCTCGTTGTTGGGGGGGATGGATTCACCGACACAGGGTAAGATCCTTTATAATGGGAAAGATATAGCTGATAAAGGATTGGAGTACCACCGAAGGAATCATACAGCGTTCATTTTCCAAAGCTATAATTTAATTGATTATATGAGTCCTGAAGAAAACATTAGACTGACAGCACGAAAAAATCCGCTCCCTATTTTGAAAAGATTAGGTATTAGGCCAGAAGAGGCTAAGAGAAACATCTTAAAGTTATCTGGTGGTCAGCAGCAACGAGTTGCAATTGCTCGTGCACTGGCTTCGGATGCTCCTGTGTTACTTGCGGATGAACCTACTGGAAATCTGGACGAAGATACCGCTGCAGAGATTACAGAAATTTTAAAAGAAAGTGCACATGAATTTCAAAAATGTGTAATTGTTGTGACGCATTCGAATGAAGTAGCTGGAAAGGCAGATCACATTTTTAAAATAAAACGTGGAAATGTGCAGATTTATCAATAGATATCGTAAATCGGATACATCTTCGATCACATCGCAGAGACGTTAATGATATGCATAATCCAGCCAACAAGCAGAATAGCGTCCATCAAATTGCCGAGAAGGAGGGAAAATGAATCCTAACTATTCGAATAACGACGGTCATGAAGATGTTGAAGAACTCAAAAAGCGAGTCAATGATTTAGAAAAGCAGCTAGAGGCTCGAACCAAAAGCGGGAATTGGATCAAAGTAATCTTTACTGTGATTGCTGTTATCTTCTTAATGCTTATTCTGATAGGAATCATTCAATTTGTGAGCAGTGGATAGATTCTAACATAAAAAAGGTGCTTATCTAATAATGATAAGCACCTGTCTGAATCTATTCGATGGAATTAAAAAGTTTTTTATTTTGCGTTCTCATCCGGCTGATGAATACCAAAAATATTTCCTTCGGGATCCAAATAGTACCCCTGCCACGCCATGCCGGGAAGTGCATATTTTGGCAGTGCTAACGTGCCACCGTTATTCAGTATTTTTGCTTCTGTAGAATCGTAATCCGCAACACCCAAGGTACATGCGTAACCATTCAAAGCAGTACCCGGCTCCGGAGCAGCACCTTGACGCTGCATCAAAGCACCGTTGATTCCCATTTCATTTTCCTTGCCTGTTACAGCTCCGAAATAAGGCATTCCGGCATAGCTGCTCCAATCCTCAAAGGTCCATCCAAAAACCTCTCCATAAAACTTTTTCGCACGCTCCATATCACTCACATGGATTTCAAAATGTACTACGCGTCCCATAGGCTCCTCCTAATTTTGAGTTTTGGTTTTGTGATGGTTCTACCTATATTTTTAATTCACCTTCTTCATTATTGCAACTTCAACAGGAAAATAATCCACGAGCATTCATTTGAGAAAGGAGCGATTTCTTTATAAATCAGCCCCTTGATAACGAAAAAGCAGTGTGCTAACATATAAACGACAGACAGTCGGTCTATTAGAGAGGGTGTAATAGATAATGAGAACGGTAAAGGAAGCTGAAGAACGCAAAAATGAAATACTTGATGCGGCGGATGAGCTTTTCGGTCAGAAGGGCTTTGATGGCACAAGTACAAACGATATTCTCACAAAGGTCGGAATCGCGCGGGGAACGCTGTATTATCACTTCAAGTCGAAAGAGGATATTATGGACGCACTGATTGAGCGGTATAATGTCCGGATATTAAGCGCGGCGCAGGAGGTCGCCGAAGATAAGAGCATTCCTGTCATCGAGCGCATAATCCGGGCTGTTATGGCACTAAACATAAGCGGTGGAAGCAGTCAGGAAATTATGGATCATATCCACAAGCCGCAGAATGCGCTTATGCATCAAAAGATACACAAGGTCATCATCCAAGGTGTTCCGTCGATCCTAACGGAAATCATCCTTGAGGGCATTGAGCAGGGAATGTTCAGCACGCCGTATCCGTATGAATGCATGGAGATGGTAGTGATCTATGCCAATACCGTGTTTGATGACGATATGGTCTTAATGTCGAACGAGGAGCGCACCTCACGAATGCTGGCCTTTATCTGCAATGTAGAAAGGCTGCTCGGAGCCGAAAGCGGAAGCCTTATGAGCGTCATGCAGATGTTTGGCGGAGAAGATGGAAGCAGCTATGAATAGCTCGGGTAAGTCCTTCAGAAAATTTCTGCTTCTGTGGTCGGGACAGCTTACTTCAGCGATAGGAAGCGGGCTTACGTCGTTCGGGCTTGGGATATATGTTTTTCAGCAGACGGGGAAGGCATCCGCAATGGCACTTGTCACCTTGCTGGCCTTCATGCCGTCGCTTCTATTAAGCGCCTTGGCGGGAGTGCTTGCAGATCGCTATGACCGCAGGCTTCTCATGATGCTGGGCGACAGTCTTTCCGCAACAGGTCTGATATACATTTTGATATGTATGCTTAACGGGGGAGCGCAGCTATGGCAGATTTGCGTGGGAGTTACGATAAGCTCCGTGTTCTCGTCACTGCTAGATCCCGCATACAAAGCAACGGTGACAGATTTGCTTACTGAGGAGCAATACACGAAGGCAAGCGGGCTTGTTCAAGTGGCAGGCTCGGCAAAATTTCTGATATCCCCCATCATTGCGGGATTCCTGCTCACCGTTTCGGATATTAAGCTGCTGCTGATCATCGACATCTGCACTTTTTTTGTAACCGTTGCTGTAACTCTGGCTGTACGCAGCGGTCTTGCTTCCAAGACATATGTGCATACCCAATCGTTTATCAGTGAATTCAAGGAAGGTTGGGGCGCAGTTTCAGACAACAAGGGCGTACTGGTGCTGGTGATTATGACATCGGTGTTGACCTTTTTTCTCGGATTTATCGAAACACTTTCTACTCCGATGCTGCTTACCTTTACGAATAGCTCTGTTGTAGGAACGCTGGTGACCATTGTCGCCTCGGGAATGCTTGTATCGAGTGTCATCATCGGGCTTTTTCCGATCAAACGAGGCTATGTGAGGATTTTGTCGATTTCGCTCTTTGGTGTGGGAATATTTATGACCGGATTTGGACTTCGGGAAAATATTGTTCTGATCTGTGTATCAGGATTTCTCTTTTTTGCCATGCTGCCATTTGCCAATACAAGTCTGGATTATCTGGTACGCATCAATATGGATAATGCCGTTCAGGGCAGAGCGTGGGCGCTTATTGGAATCATTTCACAGCTCGGCTTTGTTGCTGCTTACGCGCTTTCGGGAGTGCTTGCGGATTATGTATTTACACCTTTGCTGGTTGACGGGGGCCTGCTTGCTGATAGTGTGGGAAGGATTATTGGCACGGGCAAAGGCAGAGGAACAGGATTTCTCATTATCATCGCCGGGCTTTTGTTATGTGTGACCTCGGTCATTCTGTATAACTTAAGATCGGTTAAAAAGCTGGAGGTGCCTCATGTATTACAGGATCATTCGTAATGACCTAGCCAAAAGCAAGCTCATATCGCTGACAACCCTGATATTTGTTGCTGCCGCGGCGATGCTGGTCTCCCTCGCAGCCGTGCTTATCGTTCATTTATCCGGTGCGATTGATCAGTTAATGACACAAGCCAAAACCCCGCATTTTATGCAGATGCATTCGGGTGCAATAGATAAAGATCGGCTGGCGGCTTTTGCGCAGCAGAACAGCAATGTGGATGAATTTCAGACCCTTGAATTTCTCAATATGGATGGAGCGCAAATTGTAATTGGAGAAAGCTCGCTGGCAGGTAGTGTTCAGGATAACGGCTTCAGTACCCAAAGTGGTACATTTGATCATCTTCTTGACCTTGAAGGAAAAGTCATTCATGCATCCGACGGGGAGCTTTATGTTCCCATAAGCTATATGAAGAACGGCACGGCGCAGATCGGTGACAAGGCTGTCGTATCGGGAAAGGAATTTACCGTTGCGGGTTTCCTGCGCGATTCGCAAATGAATTCACTGCTAGCCTCGTCAAAACGATTTCTAGTGAGTGATCATGACTATGCAGAATTAAAAAATTCCGGAAGCACAGAATATCTGATCGAGTTCAGGCTCAAGGACTTGTCCGGGCTTGGTGCATTCGAGACTGCTTATACCTCCGCAGGACTTGAGGCCAACGGACCGACGATTACATACCCGCTATTTAAAATGATAAATGCCATGTCCGACGGACTGATGATTGCCATTATTCTTCTTGTAAGCGTGCTTGTGGTTGCTATCGCATTTATGTGTATTCGCTTTACGCTCCTCGCGAAGATCGAGGACGATTACCGTGAAATCGGTGTGATGAAGGCAATAGGGCTCCGTGTCTCCGATATTAAAAAGATTTATCTCGCGAAATATGCGGCGATTGCAGCGGCCGGCTGTATGCTCGGATTTGCCCTTTCGTTTGTGTTCAGAGGCATGCTTCTGGAAAATATACGGCTGTATATGGGGGAAAGCAACAATTCCTTTGCGGCCTTGCTGTTCGGAAGCATCGGCGTACTGCTTGTATTCCTCGCTATTGTTGCGAATGTAAGCGGCGTGCTGAGACGCTTTCGGAAAATATCTCCTACGGAAGCCATACGTTTTGGTACCGCCCAGGAAAAATCCGCGGGTGCAAAGTATTTGCGCCTGAGCGCTAACAGGTTGTTCAGCACGAATATATTTCTGGGTGTCAAAGACGTTCTTGCAAGGAAAAAGCTATACGTCACTATGCTTCTCGTGCTCGTGATTTCGACGTTTATCATGATGGTTCCTCAGAACCTGCACCATACGATTTCTTCGAAGAGCTTCAGCACTTATATGGGGATAGGCAGCTCCGATCTGCGCATTGACATTCAGCAGACCAACCGTATTGCCGAGAAAGCAGCGGAGATCGCAAAGGTGATGGAGAGTGACAAATCCATTTCACAATACGTCGTGCTGACGACTAAAACGTTCAAAGCAACAACGGAGAATGGCTCGGAGGAGAGGCTGAAAGTTGAGCTTGGCGACCATTCGATATTCCCGGTAGCGTATTCCAAGGGAAGAGCACCTGCTGCAGAGGACGAGATTGCGCTTTCTGCTATAAATGCCGATGAATGGGGCAAAAAGGTCGGGGATGGCATGACACTCGTAATTGACGGTGAGGCTCGAAAGCTCACGGTATGCGGCATTTATTCCGATGTCACCAACGGCGGCAAAACCGCAAAGGCTGTATTGAACGACAATTCATCAGACATCATGTGGTCCGTTGTCTCTGCGAAGCTTTCGGATGAATCGCATGTCCCCGACAAAATATCGGAGTATGCGAACCGCTTTGATTATGCCAAGGTCACGAGCATCGATGAATACATTAAGCAGACATTCGGCTCGACAATAAGCTCCGTCGGAAAGGCTTCATTTGCTGCAATTATCATTGCTGTGATCATAACGATACTGGTTACACTGCTATTCATGAAAATGCTTGTTGCAAAGAACGGGTATTCCATTGCCGTCATGAAGGCGCTCGGTTTTACAAATTCAGATATAAAGGCGCAGTATGTGTCACGTTCGGTATTCGTTCTGATTGTCGGCATTGTCCTTGGCACGCTTCTCGCCAACACGCTTGGAGAGATGCTTGCAGGCTCGGTTATCGCCTCGTTTGGAGCGTCTTCGTTTCATTTTGTAGTCAATCCCGTCTCAGCATATCTGCTTTGTCCGCTGATGATGATATGCTCGGTGCTTATTGCAACCCATACAGGCATATCGGGCGCGGGAAGGATCAAAATATCCGGGAATATAAAGGAGTAGCGTATGAAGAAGATTATTGTTGGTGAAAACCTCGTAAAATCTTTTGGCGAAGGCGATGAAAAGCACAATGCTCTCGATGGAGTGTCTGTCCAGATCAACGAAGGTGAGTTCGTATCGGTTATGGGATCGTCAGGCTCTGGGAAATCGACGCTGATGTTTGCATTAAGCGGAATGGACGGTCTTGACGGTGGAAGAGTTGCTTTTGACGGCAGAGATTTAACTACACTCAAGGAAAACGAGCATGCTGATTTGCGCCGAACCCGTATGGGATTTATTTTTCAACAGCCGACTTTTCTGAAAAATTTGAATATCCTTGATAACATCATTTTACCCTCCCTGCGCGATAACAGAAAAAACGTCGCGAAGCTTACGGAGAGAGCCAGAACGCTTATGAAAAAGGTGGGCATTGCAGAATTGGAGCAGCGTGATATTACGCAGGTTTCGGGAGGACAGCTTCAGCGTGCGGGAATATGCCGTGCACTTATGAGTCATCCGCAAATTATATTCGGCGACGAGCCGACGGGCGCGCTTAACTCCAGGTCCGCGGAGGAGATTATGGACATCTTGTCGGAAATCAACTCGGAGGGTACCTCGGTTATGCTCGTGACGCATGACGCAAAAATAGCAGCAAGGACGGAGCGTGTTATGTTTATGCGCGATGGGAAAATCGTGAGCGAATTGCTGCTCCAGACATTTGAGGGCAGGGAGATTGAGGACAGGACGGAAAGGGTTACGGCGAGAATGCGGGAAATAGGGATATGATTTTTGTGCACTCTAACTGTGGTCTTTGCACACTCTAACTGTGATTTATGTCACGGAAAACAATGCTTTAAATTTTGAATAATAACGCTATATAAGTAGAACTAATTAAGTAGAACTAATGATTGTACGCATAGAGGCAGCCGAGTAAAATGTTCCTTCAATCGCTGTTGTTCCCGGATTCCTTTGATTGGACTAAATTCAGATACAGTAGAAATCCGGGAACAAAGGCGACCGCTTCGCTTTTCCGGAATCATTTTACCCTCTTGCCATTCTCGTCTAATTCTTTAGTTCAACATATATAGCAGCATCAACGCTGAGAACAACAGGTAAGGGGGCATGAGACTATGGCAATTCATCGTGGAGCTGTGGAGCAGGATTTTATCATTGAGCGTGTGCGGGAGCTATTTCAATGCAGAGTTTTATGGAGTGAAGGACGTCCATGTCTGGAGTATAGCAGTGATGAAGAGCTGGGTAGAATCTCTGAATATATAAAGGATAATTTTGAAGCAGAGCTGCTTGATGTCTTCTTTACAGCGGTTGAAAGTTTGCCGTCAGAGGATTAGAGCTTAAGGCGAATTGGCAAGTAGGCAAGTAGACGAATAGGTAAATACACGAATAGGTAAATACACGAATAGGTAAATACACGAATAGGCAAATAGGCAAATAGGTAAGTAGACGAATAGGCAAATAGGCGAAAATTAATATCAAAAATAATATCAAAAATAAATGGCTCCTTAATCAAATTGCTGCAAAAGTGCAGGCTTTGAGCTTGGACATCGTATTTCCTGATGAAAAACCTGCAAAAGTGCAGTTTTTTTACTCTGAATGAGCTGAATCAGCAATTTTGAGCTCAAAAAGCTGCACTTTTGCATGAATTTAACTTGGCTGCTCCATTTGACCCCAAAAGGATGTATTTTTGCAGTAATTTCGTCAATTGGGCTTTTTACTATTTCTAAAAAAGAAAACTCCAACCTAAGTAAGGCCGGAGCTTTCTTGTGAGTCGCAGAGACTGAGGAATCAACGAAAGACCAGACCGCCATCTGTAAGTATCGTTTGGCCGGTAATATAGTCCGAGTCCTCCGAAGCGAGAAAAGAAACTAAATTAGCGACATCCTCCGGTGTTTGATACCTTTTCAGGGCGATGGCCGAGGAAAATTTCTCGAAGGCTTCACCTGGCTTCAGGTCATCGCTATATCTAACCATTTCTTCGTCAATGCGGTCCCACATCTTTGTCTTCGCAATACCAGGGCAATATGCATTGACCGTAATTTGATGCTTCGCCAGCTCTTTGGCAGCCGAGTGAGTAAAGGATTTTACAGCATGCTTGGTCGCGGAGTAGGTGCCCAGCATCTCATAGGATTCGTGACCGGCAATGCTGCAGGCGTTAATAATTTTACCCTTGTCTGCTTGCTTAATAAACTGATTGGCGGCTGCTTGCGTACCAAAAACAACACCATTTACATTAATATGGAACAGTTTGTTCAACTGCTCCTCAGTAATTTCCAAAAACGGAGAAACCGCGTCGATACCCGCATTGTTAACAAAAACATCCAACCGTCCAAAGTGATCAACCGCTTCTTTCACCAGATTGAATTGATCGTCCCTTTTGGATACATCACCCTTCACACCGATTACATTGTAGTTCTTCCCTTTAAGCTCAGTCACCGTCTCGTTCAGCAGCGATTCGTTTATATCATGAAGCACAACACTGAAACCATCTTTGCTCAGTCTTTCTGCAATGCCTTTTCCTAACCCGCCTGCAGAGCCTGTAACAATTGCAACCTTACTCATAATCATGCTCCTTTTTTATAAAGTTATTGTAAGCTTTGAACTGCTCATCAAATTATTTCCCTACTCTTTCCTCGGTATACTTGACCACGATTAAACTGTACCTGTCACCCTGCTCGCCTCAGCGACATTGGGAAAATTGACCTGCTGAGTAGTGTGCTATTTGCTGTCCTTTCATGTTCCGGTATTAAATAGTAATATATTAGAAATAGGCTTGTAGAAGGCAAAGAAGGAAGGGATAGCTTATGAGCGAAGCAACGAAATATGGCAAGCATTATTCTGAGAAGGGATTTTGGACCAAGCTCAAAAAGAATGCTATTCATGCCGGACAAAAGGTAGTGTATAGCGGGCTGACGCTGTATTATGCACTTGAAAGTCCTAATACTTCTCTCAGAGATAAAGCTATTATTTATGGCGGACTGGGTTATTTGATATTTCCAGTGGATGCCGTTCCTGATCTTGTTCCGGTTGCAGGTTATGCGGATGATCTGGGTGTATTGCTGTTCGCTGCAACACGTGTCGCGCTGAGTATTGATTCCGTAGTTAAGCAGCGGGCCAAGGATAAATTGATCGACTTCTTCGGTGAAGGCGCAATAAAACAAAATGAAATCAATGAGGTAGACCGGCAGATTGAGGGTGAAAATAACCCGAACGCTACTTTAGATAAATAGCGGGATGTGGATATTCGGGAGTTCGATATGTTGATGCTTTGCTTTAAGTGAGACAATAAAAATAAAAAAAGAAAGGAGTTGTATGAATTTAAAAAAGATAGTTATCTCTGTTGTTTTGCTGTGTACAATAACCGGATGTGGAAATTCAACAGAAGGTTATTCTATTCCCACACCTGAGAGGATTCAAAATTCCAGTACATCAAAAATGGAATCACTTAAATTAAGCTATAAAAAAGTGGACATTGTTAATTCGCTAATGGAATTAGACCCTTCGCAAAAATGGAAGACAACAATGACCAAGAGAATAAATGGTGCAGAAATAGAAATATATCACGTTAGAACAGATGAAAATCTTCTTGCGGCGTCCCTTACAATAGATTCAACTAATTATGGTATTGGGGAAATCGGATACGGGAATATGGAGGATTTTATAATTGAAATAGTAGATGTACTTGGTGAAAACTATATAAAAATTGTTGGGGCAAATGGTGCGAATAGTCCTGTTGTAGATTATGTTTTGCTTAATCCCCAAAGTCCATTAGTTCTACGTTTAGATGCTCATACAATTGAAGCAGATGTGAACGGAGATGGGATCAAAGAAATTGTATCCTCTGTTGGTACGGCGGCTGAGACAACGATCTATCAACTACATGACAAGCAGATCGTTGCCAGTAATTTAAATGAACTGATGAAAGCACAAGTAGTTAATTATGATCTCAACACAAACACTTTCCAAGCTCAATCAACGAATA
>RCUU01000184.1_pt1 | contig 36474 bp, 43 predicted proteins | sample 2166211 | NCBI WGS metagenome assembly RCUU01 (sample SAMN09932620, study PRJNA488358) | compost metagenome | feature: garden; material: soil; isolation source: compost soil in phenylacetic acid-enriched culture | place: Germany: Experimental Botanical Garden Goettingen | collected 2016-01-27
GGTCGAAGACCAGGGTCAGGTCCGGGCGCAGGTCGCCCTGGACGAATTGCTCCAGAACCGCGATACGCTCGACCGACAAACCACGACCGCCGCCCTGATAGGCATAGGTGGCGTCTTGTTTTGGAATCAGGCCAAGTGGAAACAAGCTGCTATACTCGTGTTAGGAAAAAATGTAAACAAGCAACAAATCCTTAGTAAATCAGGGAGTTAGTCAACATGAAGAGAGTCGTAGGGCTTGCGGCTAAAGCAAGGTCTGGCAAGGACACAGGTGCGGCTATGCTGCTTCAGCACCCTGAGGTAACAGCCTATGCTCTGGCAGACCCTCTCAAGCGTGGATGCCAGGCTCTCTTCAATCTGTCTGACTCTCAGGCGTGGGATGATAACTTAAAGGAGATCAAGGTGGGGGCTTGGGGCGTCTCCCCAAGGGAATTCTTCCAGCGGGTAGGAACTGAGTGGATGAGAGGCCATAACCCCATCCATTGGTTGATGCGCGCAGACCGTGAGATCTACTCCCCAGTCACGATCTCTCCTCTTCAACCTGATCAGCTCGCACACCCCGACCTCCCTTTCATCCTCGCAGCCCAAGCCTTCTTCAATCTGAACAGCAATCAGTGCTGGGATGCTAAGGAGGCTCAGAAAAACGATCCCTTCTGGAAGCTTTCTCCACAGGAAATGGTTGGCCTGATAAAAGCAAAAGCCTTGCAAGATTTCCCTGATTTCGAGGCTTGTCGAAGCGCGATGCCTAAACAAAACCTGAACGAATCCGCATTTGTTCGCAGGGCTGCGCTAGATACCACCCATAAGCAAGTCATCATCATCAAAGACATCCGCTTTGAGAATGAGGCTGAGTACATACGGAGTATTGATGGCTCGATCTGGCATATCGTCCGAGACAATGCAGAGCCTGTAAATGAACACTCCTCAGAACATGGCATTCAGATCCATCCAGGCGACATTGTTATTCACAACAATGGAACCCTGGACGATTACAAAGCGCAACTCGATGCAGCATGGAAGTCCTTAGCCGAGTAAATAAAATATGGTGACCAGCCATGGATCATTTGTTCAAGCCGAAGACAGAGTCACAGCACGATGTAGTAGTAAGCTCGGACAACTATGAACTGGAATGCCACTACCAAGGCCATTCATTCTATAGCATCACGAAAACCATATGCATAGCGCTGCACTTGGTTTTCCTAAAATACTGCCCAACTCGGAACCGTACAGCTGGAAGCACACTCCGCCTGGCGATCAAACATTTTTTTGATTTTGCTGAAGGGTGGAACTCGATTAGGCCGGCGGCCCTTTGGATCAAAGAAATTACCGATCTGAGCGCTGAAGTATTTAGAGGCTACGAGAGCTATCTTCTTCAAAACGACATATCCATTGAGCATTCCGGCGTCCTGAAGACAGCATTGAAGTATGCTGCCTCGCTTACAAATGCAATTCCCGATCTCATGCTACCTATTGCACTCAGGCCTCAGAACTCTGTGAGAGAGCCTTTGGCTGATGACGCAGATGAGCAACTCGAGAAGGCTTTGAAAACTCATATCGACAGTCTACATAAGAAACTAGAATTCAGAGAAAAAGTCCGCTTAGCGACCGCTTACACGCTAGAGGAAATTAAAGACCTGCTCACCTATAGCAGATCAACGATATTCCAATGGTTACAGCATAGGCGTGAGAATCGCGTCCAAGTAGGCATGAAGCGACTTCGTACTTGGCTCGCTGCATCAACTGACCCCGAATTTCGTAAGATAGCCATCCAGAAGGACTGGAAGCAGAATTTCCTCAAGGAATATGAGAATCGGGGGCAGGAATTCAGATTCCAAAATCCTCCCAACCCATTCAAGTGCAATAGAATATTTAACTTTACACCAGACCTCCCCCGCGTCATTAAAACATTCCTCGACAACGGGTACCCATTCAATATGGCGCTGAGTGATATCGGCGAAAAATATGCTGTGACCAAGATCCACTCACTCAAGCAATGCGAGGACGCAATACAGCTCATAATGTTCCGGTGGCGCTTTGGCGTAACAAACCCAGAGACCGGCTCAGTGCTGGATTGGGATGACCTGCTCGGATTGTATTACCCAACCATGGCAGATATGTCTGGACTGATCCAATTCATGCTTCTCCAGACGAATTGGAATAAAGAGTCAGTGTTAGCTTTGGATAGAAATAACTTCGAACATGCCCTCACAGGAATGATGAACGAAGACCACATCATGCTGCAGACCGAGAAAAACCGCAGCCAAGAGAAAAACAAGCCCTACCATGCTCCAAAGGAGATTGTCGCTGGCAGTTCACGCTCGGACAAATACTCAGCACATAATTTATTTTTGCTGGCAAATGAATTGTCTGAGCCTCTAAATGAAATTGAATTCGATTATATAATTCATGGAAAGATCGAAAGCGATTACAGCGAGTCCTTCCTATGCTTGCGCTTCTTTGGTGATTGGGTTACCAAAGGTGGTCGCCACACGTCCGCATCAAACCCTAGCGCATTTCAGCAAGGTACCAAGCAGTTCCTAAAACAGTACCCTATATATGAGAAGGGTAAGCGTCTGACAACGGCTGAACAATTGACGACTAGGCTACGCCCCACGTGGGTCAAGCGTCAAAAGGCGGCGAAAAACACCTCACACGGCTTGTTGGCCTTGTTCATGGGTCACGCTATGTCGGTGACAACTGACGTCCACTACGACAATTCTGCGCTCGCCCAGCAAGAACGTTTCGATAGGCTTGAGTCTGAACTGGAAGCAGCGTTATCCCTGATGCTTTCAGGCAATTTTGAAGGCATGCTAGGCACACCGCCTGAGCGAGCAGTGCAGCTACCCTTTAAGGTTTTTCACATCCCTGGGATGGAAAAGCCATTGTGGGCGTGCATCAACCAACGCAATCCCACGTGGCATGGAGCCAAGTACCGTGTACCGGAAGGCGAGCGTTGCTATGTAATCAGCAAGTGCATGTTTTGCAGCCAATGCGCGATCTTTGAAGACTCCCTCCCCTACCTGGTAGAGCGCCGTATTCACGTTACGGAACTGCATGAAGATCAGCCTCCTTCTGCATCGGACTACAGTAATAATTCGCAGCTTGAGCTGATGATAATTGACTCAATTTTGGATCAATGGAATGACCAAAATGCCGTCCTTGAAGCTGTTCGGTATCAGCGCCAGAACTCGCCGCTGCTGCCTCGTGATCTGAATTTTCTGCAGGTGATCCTTGAAGAGGAGGACAGAGAATGATCGAAGACTCGCCTGATGAAGAATCACTTGAAAGGGTTCTGGCCGAAGGCTTGGACATCGATTTCGATGAAGATTTACAGGGTGAGGTCGAACAGGAGCTCGAGCAATTTCTGATCGAAGCGACAGGCAACACACTCCCCACAGAAAGCACGTTACTCAAAAAACTTGAGCTATTCCCTAATGGAGACTTCCCCGTCTCTCCATATTCTAATTATAGAGACAGCATGTGGATCCTCTTCAAGGAAGAGGACGGCACGGTTACCCGGGTGATGTTTGATAATCTTCCAGAGAATATCGCATCAATTAAAAAATCAATCATTTACCACCTAATCCCAGACTTCTCACCGTTTGGAGGAATCCGTGCTTATTCGACTACGCGCGGCCACAGCCAGAAATTCTCCTGCATGGTGGATTATGTATTGCTTGACAACCACCTCACCGGGAACTCTGAATCTCTATCATTCATAACCCCCAGGCTCTTGAATAACGCCCTGGATAGAGCTCGAGATTCCTCTCGCTCCACTCATTATTATTATACATTTATGCACATACGGCTCTGGATATCTTTGAGCATCCAGCAGTTAATCCCGCTCGAGAATCGCATTTCAATCTCACCAACCGCAATCGACACACCTGAGCGGCGAAAAGAGGTAATCCGGCACTTTGGTGACGCGATTAGCTCTTGGGTACCATTTACTGAACCTGAACTAAAAAAACTTGTTGGATATGCATCCTTTTGGACGGAAAAAGCCATGCCCTGCCTTCAAAAGGTTGCTGATTATGCGAAAGACAGAGGAGTGTTCAACAATGGCTCATTGACGATCTATCGCGGTGGGGAGGGCGATCCAGAGCTTCTGGATAACCTGAAAGCCGAAATTGACGGGGTCGAGATTACCAAGGTCAACATGAGACTACGTCATTCGCGCAAAGGCGACATATGGAGTTATTCATGGTACAACAGCGCACTCCAATCACTAGATTCGATACGCTGCGCTGTTTATATCCTAGTGGCACTCGTAACTGGCCTTCGAGTCGGAGAGCTTAGGGCTTTGAAATTCGAACATGTCATCAGAAGCGATGATGGTCGGTTCAAGCTCCAGATTACGCGCTGGAAAACCAGTAAAGACCCAAACTACAAGGGAGACACAAGCTTTATTCCTCTCCCGAGATTTGTGGGCGAGAAAGTACAGGAATATGAGCGCCTTCGTCGCATGCTTAGAGCATTTCGCGAAGGTTATCTATTCCAATCAGTTTTAGGAACGAAAACGGTTAACCGTGACGCTTCAAACAAAATCGTAGTAATTACTCAAAAGCTGGAAGCGGCTCTACAGATTGATCGAATTCACACCCACCGTTTCCGCAAAACCATAGCGGAAATCCTGATCAACCGCAGCGAACGCAACGTCGATATTATCCGTTTTCTTTTTGGTCATGCTAGCTATGCAATGACCTTGCGCTACATCGGACGTAACCCATATATCGTCAAAAGTGTTGCTCAGGCCATTGAGCAGAATTACATTGAGGAATTCACTGATCTTATTAGCTCGGTGAAAACGTCCGGCTCCTCAGGCGAAAGTGCCAAGCGCCTGCTTGACAGGATCGCTGCTCGCCCAGAAGCATTCAGCGGCAAGCAGCTTCAGGTCACCATCTTCACCTATGTGACTCACTTGCTTTCCTCAGGGGAGCCGCTATTCATTCATCGTACCGCCGTAGGTACGTACTGCGTAAGCACAGAGGTGTACTCGTCTCCGGATCTTCCACCGTGCTTGGCACATCACAATACGATCATCAAAGACGCCCTGCCTGACCCTCAATTCTGTGACCCCACCTGTAAGCATGCGCTCATCGTGGAGAAAGCTGCCAGGGCGCTTGAGGACAATGTGACCTTCTATGAGCAAATGCTCACCAGGGCCAATGCAACGCTCTCAGAGAACTCAAAGAAGCTACTTCGTCAGAAAATCCTTGAGAACTCCAAGCAACTTGAAGAGCTTCGAACCAATCAGTCCTATAAAATCATACCTACAGTGGATGTCCAGGCATGAGCAGTCAAGATACCCGTGATCGGCTGGTCACAATCATAAAACAACACCAGTTAGATAACGGCCAGTCTAAAATGTCCGTTGAGGCGCTTTCTAAAGCTGCCGGCATTAGCAGGCAGGCGTTCAATCGCTACTACAGCGATCTGAAAGACTACTCCACTGGAAAGCTTTCCATAGCAAGGCTTCTTGTTGATGATAGCGCGTCTCTCCAACAGCTTGTAGAGAATAAGGATGAGCGAATCGCGAGTCTCGAAAGCGAATTGAGCTCAATTCAGGCCAAGCATAAAGCAGAGCTCGACGCCGTCACTGACAATTATATATCGACACTGATGAATAATGACATTATGGCATTTGATGCTGGCCAGCTTGCTGCCACTCTTACTGGACAAGGAAACCATAACGCCTATCTGAACAAGAAAGTGACAGAGCAAGAGGTTCTGATTGCGAAGCTCACTTTGGATTTGGCGACCGCTTCAGACAGCGAAACACTCCAGGCCCGCGAGAAGTCAGACAAAAATTTTATAGTATTCGATCTAGACCTCAGTGCCGCAAAAAAAGCCTATACAGACACAAGGAATTTCGACAAGTACGAAGACGCCAAATATTTAGCAATCTCCAAGATTGAAGAGTCAATAAAAAAACATCCCACCCCAGAATCTATAGACATACTATTTTTCCAAGACAAATACATTTCAGACTTCAAACTTTTTTGCAGGCGTGCACTCCCTGCCAAAGGGCGTACCTTGATCGTCATTAGGCTGCCACTTTACAGCCAAGAAGAATTAAAGCTTGTAATGAGAAATCTAGCTCCAATTTCATCATTTTCTATATACATTCCGTACAGCTATTCCGAAGCTATAATCTCCGCTAAAAGGCAATTCAGCTTCAGGGACATTCCGCCCGAAGAATTGAAAATAGCGGACGCAGCCAGAATACCTTTACCATCATGGGGATTCGAATCTATCCAGATTAGTAAAATTAAGCAGGGCGAATAAATGAAAAACTTCGAAATTAAAAAGCTTTGCTATTACGACATAAATTACGATATCAATGTCGAGCACTATATTATCCTGACCACCTATAAGAAAAAAAACCATTTACTAAGCATACCTAATTTATACTTACACCAAAAGACGCGCTCCTCTTTCCAGACGTCCAAAAGGTACGCAACACTCATCAGTAAATTCTACCGATTTCTATCCTTGCTACCACGATTCAAAAATATCGACCCAGGCGATTACCACGCCCATGCGAGCAATAGAGACATACGGCACTGGCAGGTATTCAGACAGGAGCAGCGATTAATCAAACACCGAGTGAGGCCCAGTTCAGCAACCATATTCAGCGACGCCTGCGTTGTGCTCTATTTCTTCAAATGGCTTCACGAAAATAATATCCCATCCGGTGTCGACATAAGACTGAAAACGTGGGTTGCCAACTTTAAAGACAGGCGCCTATTAAGCTATATTCAAAAGAAAGCAAGACTAGCACTTAACACGGATGGAATTCGCGTTCTGGATCGCGAGTCCCGGCAAAAGAGACCCAAAACACTCATATCAAATCATGATATAAAAGTTCTACTCGACTCGTACCCTGACCCCGTATACAAATGCCTTTTTAGATTCGCATTAGCAACCGCAATGCGACCAATGGAATTGGTCAAATTCCCATATATGGGAAACGGAAAAAACCGACACATCCTACCCTATAGCGAAATGGATCAAAAACCGACCCAGTTCAACTACACTCTGGTAGGCAAAGGCAGCAAGACGAGAGAGATCATAATACCATCTTATGCACTCGACATGCTGGACACCGAGTACATACAAGTTGAGTATCTTAAACGATCTAAGCTCTACCAGGAGAAACACGGCAAAAAGTGCCCTCTTTCTATTTTATTCCTCACGAACGAAGGGGAACCCGTTAGCGCAAAAATGATTGCTGAAGCGACAAACTATGCCAAGAGACTGGCCGCAGCTAAAGACCCCAACTTCAAGGCATCCAATATTTTCTACCATACCCGGAAATGGTGGCCTACCTTGATGATGATCCAGCATCACAACGGCGAAGGAATTCTAGAGAAAAACGCCGAGGTTCTGGATCTGGCGCTGTCAGAAGTGATAACGAATCAGTTGGGGCACGAGGATATCTTGACGACATGGAACCATTATCTAGTTTTGGGTAGACGCTTGGTACTCGCCACAAAAGGCATCACTCACGAGACAATCCATGAGGACGTCATCAACGTCTACGATGCCATCGAGGAGTTCTCGCCTTAGAGCAACCTCCGTACCTCAACATTCACTCCTGCGCCGACCACGGTGTCGAACCAACCTGGTGTTACCCTTTCGCCAGTACGCACCTGTTCGACCGGAGGATCACATGCAATTCATCAAACGCCTCACGGCATGGCTCTCGCCAGACCGGCGCCCCCAGTGGGTTCAGCAGCAGGAGCGTGACTTTATCGCTGCTGTGAACAGCTTGAATCTCCATGCCAAAGACAACCATGGAGGGTTCGCGCTTGATCCAGATGAGATCCGCGCTCTGGTGGTTGCTTCCTACCAAAAGCATCTGGCTCACAACCCAGCCGAAACGGCGGCTGGCGACGATACACAGCTCACACGTGAGGCCAACAGGGACATCCTGGAGTGCATCGAGTTGGTGACCTGGCGTCGATTGCCCTCAGGAGCGGCTGCCCGCTTCGTGTGCCTACAATCTCTGGTGACGGGTGAGTTCGCGGTCGCTGCTGTGAACACGTTCAGCGACGCAGGTGTACCGGCCCCCTCCTGGATGGATGCGGAAGCTCACAGGCAGGTTGCAGGTGCTCTGCTGCTAACCGAGCTACAGTGGTACGAGTCGGTGGGTGCAGCCATGGATGCCTGGGCGGCCCCTTGATTCTCTACCGCAGCATGAGCAAATGCCCTCAAATGGGAGCTCGACAGCCTACTCAGCCGTAAGGGTATGCGCATAACATACTGATATCTCGTCGGAAATTTCGAAAAGCTCCCCTCCTCGCCTTGACCCTTCCCGCCCTGCAGTCTTCATTCCTCATATCACAAGGAGGAATGCGCATGTCGAAACCAGTTCTCTTCCACCCTGAGTGTGATCCCGTGACGGTGGTCGGCGGGCCCGACTACATGATCTACAGCTGCCTGCAGTGGCAAGACCAAAATCTCCGGGTAATGGCCCAAGCCGCCAAACAGACCTTTTGCGTGATGCACGGCGACTACCTCGACGATCGCTTCATCACCGCCTTGGAGCGTGCTTATCTCCGGGGCGCAATGGCTCCGGTAAAGCTGATCGCTTATCACGAGCAGTATCTGGATATCTTCCTGGACAGCAAGGTTTGTAGCAGCACCATCCCGGCCATCGAGGCTATTTGGGAGGTCGATACCCACCTTTATTCGGATCGGCATTACACCGTAGCTTTCGCGAGCGAAGACGAGATCTACTCAGGGCGTTCTGACTATCCATTCTGGCCTGTGGTCAAAGAGATCATGGAGTCGACCGCTCTGGGCATCAGTCCGTATGAGCTCCCCTGCTATGACGAAAATGACCTGGAAGATTACACCGACGACAGCCTGAGCTTTCTCCCTTCTATCGATGAGGGCCAGCCATGATCTACTCCAGATTCCTGTACACGGAGTACGAGCAGCCTCATGACGAAGACGGTGAAGGTGGCTTTACGGTATTTAGCACCCCGCAATCATTGGGTGCCAACGCAACGGACGAACAGCGCGTGGGCTTTCTTAACTTCGCTGTCTTGTGGGATGGAGAACCTGATACCAGGGTCATCTATCTGGCCGAGCAAGCAATCGTCCGTGACGTTATGGCGCCAGTCAGGCTTCTACATGCGCATGAGGGTACGCTCACCGTCGTCTATGAGCATCAAGGCGAAGCGCTCGACATTGATGCGTTCAAAGAGACGTGGGAAGACATCGTTTCTGGCGTACAGTTGGAATATTGGACTGTTGAAGTGATCGAAGAAATTCTAGTAGGCCACTTGCTGTATGGCGGACGACTGTTCCGCAAGTATGCCCCCGAAATTATGGCTAGCGATTATCTGGGAATGTCGTTTTACACAGAAGAAGATTTCTTGTTTGCGGAGGACTGGACAGAGGATGAAATGTTTGGCTCTGGGCAGCAGCAGGATTCAGACGATGAACCACCACCTCCAAACGGGGGACTCTTCTAGGTAGGCCAGTGCTGCAAAAGCATCCTGGGCGCGCCCTTCGGGCCGGCTGTCGTGAACCAAGCCGCTCGCCGCATGGCGGCGTCTTGGCCCTTACGGGCTTCCATCCTCGCGTCTCCGCCCTACTCGCTGCGCGCTCCGCTTGCTCTGTCTAGCATCAAATGAGCGTCTTTCTTGGCATCTGCATGCCACCCTGTTAACTCACTTCCTCGCCGCCCAGTCTTCTCTCCTGCGCGAGTGCTGATCCTCAAGCAGGTGCAGTTCCTGACGATACAGATTTTGGTACTCAGCCAGGGGAAAAATGTGTTTTCCGTCAAAAATTTTTGGTCAGTGATTCGTGCTCATAATGCGAGTAGGTACGCTCTACTCCTCGCCACCCCAGTTTTCGTTAAGCCTCTGGACTTCGATTCGACGCAAAAAAAGCCAGTCCATCTCCGGCTGAAGGGTCTGTGGACTCTCCCTTTGCTAGTTGCTAGCGCTTGGGCATACCTCATAAGCACGTGGATTGCGTGGGGCTATGAGAAGTCTGCTCGGCCCACTGTGACCTTGTCAGAGGCATTGCAGGCTCTCAAAAACCTGGAGAGCATGAGCACGGTTTTCGTAACAGCAGTTGCCTTGATCTTGCTATACGGCATCAGCTTTAGCCGTTGGGCGTATCACTCTGCAGCGATCAAATTGTTGAGCAAGCGTTATTCCGGCCTCACCAGGCCACACTGCCTCTTTTTCGTCGTCAACACGTCGGCTTGGGGGGTGTGGCTTGCCTTAGGAGGCTACTGTGTTTTCCAAGCCATGAAATGGTGGGTCAATGCTGGACAGCCTGTTTTTGTAGCAGACGCCGCTAACATGACGGAATCGCTGCTGCACGTGGCCGTCGTAGTAGCCCTGGGCGGGGTACTGAAGCTCACCACCCGCAACAACACACTAGGGATGACCGCTCTGTACGGCGGGCATCGAGGACTGACCTTCGTTGTGAGGCTTGTCAGCATCCTGATCTTGTTCCTTCTCGGAACCATTACCCTCCACTTGTGAGAACCAGTCTTCGCCATCCTAGCTGTGAGCTGTCTACGGTCAGCTCCGCCTGCTTTAGCGCAAAAGCAATTCAACAGCCTCACCCATCGTAAAAACCTGACTACTCAGGCATAAAAGCGATAAGGGTATACTCGCAACATACTGATATATCGTCGGATTCCTCCCCGATAGGCTTGACCAGTCTCCATCCGTCGTCTTGATTTTCAGGTACCACTTTGGGGAGGTACCTGCATGCCCACTTCAATTTTGTTCCAGCTTGAGCATGGCGACGTGGAGTTCAACGGCGTCTCAAACTACGTGCTGCTGAATTGCCTGCAATGGAAGTCGCCACACCTGGATGTGCTGGCTTCGGCGACCAAGCAGAGCTTCGCTGTGATTTACGAGAACGAGCTTGACCAGGAGCTGATCGACTACCTAGAGCGGGTACATCTCAAAGGGGCGCTGTCAGCGGTGAAGCTGCTCGCTGCAAACGACGATCAGCTCCATGTGTTCTTGGATGGTCAGGTTCCAAGCTCCGCCCTGCCAGCCCTTGAGTCATTGTGGGAAGCAGCCTTCGAATCGGATTACTCGAATCCTCGGCGCGTGAGTTTCGCTAGTGTGGACGAGCTCCACACTGGCTGCTCAGACTGGATTTTCTGGCCATGTGCAAAAGACGTCCTTGAATCACACCCTCTTGGCCTGACTGAGTTCACGGACTCGGATGCCCGCCCTCTCAGTCACTACAACCTCTCAAAAGATTCATCGACTCCAGCTCAAGAAATGGCTCAGCATCTCGGGCCGGCGCAGAACCAGCATAAACAGCTCATTGACAAATACCTGCCAGTTTCGGCTAAGCAAGAGATCTTACGTAGCTGTTGCATTCATGCGCTGTTGACAGATGGCATTCGAGCACTTGAGATAACAAACTTGATGGTGGGCGCCAGCTTTATTTCACATGATGAGTATCGGTTAGCAGTAACTCGACACAGGACGCGCGACTCCCAGAAGCTTGCTCAAATCTCACAAAAGTCTGCAGCTTTAATCTTGAGCCATATCGAGCTGAATGACCTTTCGGATGGCGATTTTTTGTTCCCCTCAAAACACTCGCCTGAACGGCCAATGAGTAGACGAGAGCTTGAACTCGCCATCCATCCAAGGATGATTGAAAAACATCTTTCAACCTTGAAGAAACGGCATAACAAATGCCCTGAGTTCGCAACTAACGACGTCGCAAGCTCGATCGCTCACTTGATGGGACATCACTCACCTGGCATTTTTCAGCATTATTTGTCAGCGCATCAGGCTCGTCGAAGCACCAGTTGCTTGATGACGAACACAAGCAATCCGTCCTAAATGTTGCTTGAGTATTTCGGTCGCGCCATAGCACCTCTGATAAGGGGTGACTGGCGCGAATCAATGCTTACATAAAGCAAGCTAAGCGGTAAGTGGAGCCTCCCCATGAGTAATCCAACCCAGTACAGTGAAGTCAGAGTAATTTTCGAGATTGATGGCTGCCAGGCGGATGCCTTCATGAGCCACGGAGAGGCTATGGCACTCGCCCAATTCTTTAAGCGATCCCACTGGAGCGAGTTTCGCGGGTGCGCAGTAGATGATGACGAAGCCTATTCAATCCGAGCTGCGGTCGGAAAGGTGCAGGGTGCCCTGGCCCGTAGTGGTTATAACCCACGCTGATCCCTTCGGGATCATTCAAATAGCTATGACGACTTCGACCTCGGCTTCTCGCTAGGGCGCATCCCCTTATTGGCCGGGGCGAGGCGCCCTAGCCCTTCCGATCACAGGCTGCTCTGTGGCGTCCAAGATGGGTCATCTCCTGCTGCCACTCTGAAAGAAACTTCAGCCAATCATGCAGATAGGCGCCTTCAGCTACACGGGTTGAACCGTAGCTTGCACACAAGAAGCGCTCACGCCATGGCTCGGGAATGGCCTCATCACGGACGATAGGCATTCCAATCGGATGCGGCTCAGAGACTACCTGATTCGCGACCTCATCAACGGTGGTGATCCGACCTGACCCAAGCCAAGCTTGTTCTTGCTGGTCGATCTCATCCAGCACCCGCAAGACGCATGGTGCTCTTGGATCACCAGGTTCAAGATGAGCGAGTGTCCACAATGCCCTCCGCCGCCTTCTCTCGTGGGCATGAAGCGAGTCATCACTGGCCATGGCGTCAATTCCTAGTGCGGCCTTCGACCGAGCCCACCCTCACCGGCAAGCATCCGCTCGACAAACTCAATCGACATTTCCAACTCGCCTTGGGCTTCCTGGAAGACCGAATCGAGGGATGGGTGAGCACCGGAGGCGCGGAGCTTTGCTAACAGTTCCAGGAGCTCTCGACCCCGGGTGATGGGCATTTGGATGCTGCAGTACACGGTGTCTTTGGCGTCTCTGCTCATGGGCTCTCCAAAAAATAGTCGAGGTTGGGCGCGCCCTTGCGGGCCGGCTGTCGTGAACCGAGCCGCTCGCCTGAGCGTCTCGGCCCTGCGGGCGTCCATCCTCGCACCTGCGCGCTCCGCTTGCCTGGAAGGGGCTAGATATTTCTTAGACCTGGATGCCAGGCGATGGGCTTTTGACTGGAAAGCCCATTTCCGCGTAGCGCTTGTGATGGAGCTCGCACACCTCTAACGCATAACGGTGCGATACAGCAGGGTTGCCACCGGCTTCAGTGGGGTAGTCCGCAAGGTTGGTGGCACGGAGGACTGTCAGCTCATCGAAATTGGCCTGAGCTTCGGCGGTGCGCTTGGCGATGATGGTCAGTGCAATATCGCCGTTCCTTGCTCGGGCCGTTATCCCAATAGAATTGTTTGAGATCCTTGTAAATCTGTAAATGACGGCTGTCGAAACCGCCGAGATGCCGACTCGCATCGAAGGGGTATTGGGCACTGTCATACTGGTGGAGCACGAAGTCTTGCAGAAAGTAGGCGGTACTGTACTTACCATCCAGGAGAATATCGCGGTGCTGCTCATACGGCGATTGGCACATGTGAATAACCCCGTTTCTATCCGAGACTTTCCAGCTTTGTGATATTGACCATACTTTGAATCACGTCATTATCACCACCCTTCATAATTTTTGTCCAGCGCAACTAAGGGTATGCCAACTGCATACCCTTTAGTTGCCTCGACAGTTTCACCACAGCTTGATAACCTCAAACTACACCTGCCCATCAGCTTGAATCATTCGCTCTCCTCCAAGTGCCAGCACCCTATGAATACAGAAACACCCGAGATCAGCATCGCAGAGTTCAGAGAACGCTATCCGCTGCTGTTCTCTGACCCTTCTGTGGATGACATCTACTGCAGCCGTGGATGGCGTGACCTCCTGGTTACGCTGTGCGACACGCTTCAGGCCCACCTGGATCGGCACCCCGACGTCTCGCAGGTCGTGGTGGCACAGGTTAAGTCGAAATTTGGCGAGCTGCATTTCTTCTATGACGGTGGCGATAGCTACTGCACGGGAGCTGTGGCCCTTGCCGAGCAGATGTCGCTGAAGACCTGCGAACAGTGCGGTGCGCCCGGCAAACAGACCGGCGACAGGTGGGTGAGTACGCTCTGCCCTATGCATGATGGCAGCCCCCTCTCAGGAGAAAGCTAGTGCCCACGATCATCAGCCTCAGCCAGGCACGAAGACGCTTTCGGCGGCTCGCCGCACTCGTGATCAAAGGGCACTCATTCATCATCACCAGGCACGGTAAACCCTACCTGCTCATGGATGCACCCGAGCACTGGAACACCCCTGAGCCTGGGAATTCCACGGAAAGAGAACATTTGTACTCCACCGAAAAAAACCTTAGCCAGGTGCACCAAGACCGACAGCTGTGATCGAGGACGAAGCGCATGATCGAGGACGGTGTGAACTCACTCACGGCACGCGAGGTTTCTCAGGTTCTGAGGGAGGCGGTATTCGGGCGAAGCCAGATGCGAAAGACCGGGCCGAAGACTTGGGACGAGATGTTTGTCGGCCCTTTCGAGATCGACATCGGGGGGTGGCGCATCACCATTTTCAACGACTGTGATGAGCTGGACTACTGCGAGCGCTGCGAAAGTCCGGATGGCAGGGTTTGGTGTTTCGATTCTGGAGATCGATACGGGACAGATCCAATTGCACTGCTCAGCACCTGGGAGCACGGGATGCTTGAAAGCTTACTGAGATCGCTTTAAGAGTCGCCTGGGGTGCTTGGGCAGCAGGTGATAGCCGCACCTATGGCTTACCAGTGAGAACTAAATCCAGTCTTCTTCTTCGCGGTGGGTTATGAGCTTTCTCCGGTGATTGGGTTTCGCCTCTACCCTAGCCCAGACATCGCGTGCTTTCAATGCGTCCATCGTACTCGACCTTCCTGGCCGCAGGCGGAAGACGGCAAGCGGTCATCCTAGCTTCATTGATCTAAAACCGAAGGCCTACCAATGACTACAGAATCGAGCAAGGGCAACAAAAAGCAGGCCCCTGATGCCTACGACCGTAAGCAAACTCGAAAACGGCCCGCTTTTCTGAGACAGGAAACGCTTGATCGGATCGCCAACGACCACGCGAATGACTTACAAGAGCTTGGTTCGGGCCATAAAAAGTGTTGAGCTGGCTTTGCTGACCAACCCTGCGGGCCTACCAAGATAAGACAGTTGCTCTCCCCCGCACTGGAAGCTCACGCTAATGAGTCCTAGGAGCGGGCCTACCAAGCGCGCCCAGCTGATAATCCGTCACTGCCTGAAAATGTTGTTCTGCGATGAGGCGCAGGCGCTCAAGCTCTGTACCTGAGAGACCATCTGCTTGAGCCTGGTGGTACCGCTTCATCGCTTCTATAGCTTCGGTGTACATTGGATCATCCGCCCGCAAGGCCTTGCTGTGATCCCTCCGTTTCATGGTCATTTCACTCACGCTGGGAGAGGGAGAGAGCTGTCGATGACGACGACCTGGTACTTTTCAGCATCAGGATCATGAGGTTCCCCAGGAAACCAGCTCAGCGATTCGTAGCCCATAATCCGCCCTTCACGCACGACGTCTTGGTAACACGCAACAGCGTCTTCCAACGCTGAGCAATCCGAACGAGGTATCAGAACGGGTAGTTCAGGGTCGTACTTTCGCAGCTCTTCGATCAACTCGCCCACGTTCACGTAATTGTCCTCGAGTAGCGGCCTATTGAAGGCCCATGCCAGCGTCCATCATGTATACGCTTGGGAGTGCTCGCTTTCCAGCCGTGGTAGGCTTGGTTGATACATAGCCTCCTATCGAACAACCGCCAGGAAATGGACGATGCTCATTGGTTGCCAACCCGCTGAGAATGCAGCATGACGCTCAAAACCTCGTTCGCTAGCGTTCTCCGCGCCTTGCGTAGCAAACGCAATATCACCCAACGAGATTTCGCCGACACCACCAGCCGCACATACCTTTCGAAGCTTGAGCTAGGTAAGTCGAGCATCACCCTAGACAAGCTCGAGCAGGTGAGTGAGCGCTTGGGGCTCAGTCCTCTGACGCTGCTGACGCTCACGCTGAGCGAAGATACCGGACAGCCTGCAAACGACTTGATCTCGAAGCTGAGCGAAGAGCTTGCAGACCTGCAGCGAGATGGCGGTCTAACAGGTCTGAAATTTACGGTGAGCGTCGCACAGGAAGCCCGTGCCCGAGCTGCTCGACGAAGCCCTCGAGGTGCCAGGGAAGCTATAATGCCAAACTCGTTGCAAACCGAGTTGGCATTCATAGACTGAGCAGCGGGGCTTAGTGGGTGAAATCCTGCGTGCTGGCTAATCAGGCTGAGCATCGTCAGCTGCTACAAGATGCTGCTAAGCACTTCTTCCAGGCTCTCGCCCTCGCTGCTCTCAAATTCACCGGCCTCACCAAACAACACCTGGATGTTGGCCTGAGCGAAGAACTCGGCAGCCTCGAACTCGGTTTCCGTGCTCGTCGGAAGCACCAAAAAGAGCTTGGTTTTGGCATTACCGAACCGATGCTTGTAGTACGCAAGCTGTCCAAAAGCAGTGAACAGCTGACCATCCCCAGTGACGCCTGACATCAGGTGCACGTTGGTGCATCCGAGTGCTGTTGCGTACTGCACGGCCCTTTCAAGGCCATGTCGGAATTCCTTCGCTTTTCCTGGAACGGCTGCAAGCCCTTTTGTATCACCAGAGGGGGAAGCGATCTGAATGAGCTCTAACCCAGTGGCCTGCAAGAGGTCGGCTAGAACAGAGGCGTCATATTCATAGGGGCTAGGAAACTCTACCGCTGCGAAGCCAGCTTCAGCAGCTGCGGAAAAGCGATCCAGGAAAGGAAGCTCGGTGAATTGAAATCCCAAGTGCGCGTTAAACTTGAGCATTAGGCCGTTCCATCGCTTGAAGAGTTTGTCTGCTTGCCGCACTAACCGTGCGTAAGGGCATCGTAGAGTGCCGCTACCCCTCTGAGAATTATCAAGTGACGAACAGGTCATTCTCCAAGTGCGAATCCTGCGAATCGTCGTAGCCGCGTAGCATGGCCAAGCGCAGCCCGCACGGTAGACGCTGATGATAAGCAGAGAGACATCTTGGTCGAATTGCTCTAGGACTGTTTAGGTCAGCATGCCTCGGACGGCGATTTCGAGGTGCTGGTTGAAGACTACGATCTCCATAACATTTCGAGCTAGTTGCTCAGTTCACCGCAAGTAAAATTGCAGTGTTCTCAAATAGGCAGGTTTCAACGCCGTCGCATGGCGGCTGGAAAAATCACAGCCTTTGGCTAACCCTACGATAATCGACTGACATAGCTATGACAACAAAAATCACGCCCATGACGAAACCACATATTACATATACCGAAAACCCCAAAACAACCAGGCTCTAGAACCCCATACCAAAACCCACTACAAAGCACATCAAATAAAACACACAAAAATGTTACTGGCCGAATTCCCACTCAAACATTTTCGGCATCTACAAATAGATTTAAATCACCCTTGGCGAAGCTGACTACATCCGAGATATTGCGAGAAAAAATCGATATGATTTTTGCTCTCTGCTTATCACTAAAGCTTCCTTCAATATACAAGGGACTGAAAGCCGTATTCTCAGAGTAATTCAATATGAAGTTAGAAAGCGCTACTTTAAACTCAGCCTCACCAAGCCCAAGCATTCGCTCGATAGCCTTCTTAAAGGGGGTATTACCCTTAGAAAAGGTGAATATGACATGGGTTTTACCGCCCTCCGGGAATACATTCAGGAGAACGTTTTTCATTTCAAATATTGATGCAGCGGGTGCAAGTGCAAGTTTAATTACTTCTGGCCTTGAGATCACCCGCATTCCCCGATGATCAAAGTAGGGAATGAAAGTCACGCAACAGGCAACAGGATACTCCTGATCAATACACCGATAGCGATGCTCAAAACCAGATGCTTGCCCGCCTTCTATCTCCCGCGTCAAGTCATCGCAGATAGACTGCAACTCAGCGATATTGTGCTGACTGTTTTTATGGCGAAGTATTAGGTGTTGATTTTTTACCGAACTTATCATTTCATCCTTGATGAACGACGGAACCTCATACTCTCCCTTTAAAACCTTTGGCAAAAAAAATTGATAGTGTGCAGGACACTCATCATTTAACTTATCCCCAAGGACATGTTCGCATAGCTTTTTGTCTTCGAGCGCTTGGTGAAGCTCTCTAGCCGCAGCTCGATAAGCATAAATGCTCATTTGGAGGTCAGTCCCGGTGAATTCCGCATCTTCAATAGGCTGAAAAATCTTCTTGTCGTGATGACCACAGAACCCATTGAAAGTGCTGAACTTTTTGATGCCCTTACGTTTAAACTCTGTCTCCATCCCTTTCAGATCTTCCGCCGGAGTGAGGCCTAAATAATAAACTTCTCCAGCATCAGCCATGGCAGCAAGGATTTTCCCACGCTGGATTGAGTGAGCATCAATTATCTTCCCGGAGCACCCTTGTTTTTCTACTCCACCCCGAATACAACTCCGGACGTTTGAGTTCCTCAGGTCTTCTTGCAGCTTGATATTAAATGCAATCTGATCCTTGTTCAATTCACGACTCCTTCACGCCGCATTTAACTTCATCCCTAAACCATGTCAAATTAACACAGCAGCACAGCCATCCAGGCAGCGAATGAAGTTAATACCTCAAATCACAACTGGATAGCTGTGGCCAACACGTCCTATGCGTCGAACACTTCAAAAGTATCAAGCGGAAAGAGAGATCGAATTTTCAGCAATGCATTCTTAAGGTATTTAACCTTCTCAGTCGGAGAGTAATCACTGCTATATCGGCCAGAGAAGTGATTGACTTGCCAAAAATCGCCCTTGTTACGTATCTCGCCTGCAATCCGTGCAGCCTGCATACCGGTCATACTAGGATGACCTAGTTCTTCAGGCGCGGGAACATCTTCAGCAATGAAAAGCACGCCATCCTTACCAATAGCCCAAATGAGCTTTCTTGTTAAAGTTGGGTCTTCGAAAACCTCTCTATAAGCTTCATGTATGTCCACCAAAGAAACTTGCTGAGGATCCCAAAAGCGATTGAGGCTTTTATTAGTACCCTTACCGTCCCGCGAAACTTCGTTCTCTTTGATATGGTTCGGTGCTCGAAGCGTTCCGTATTTATCATTGAGGTGATTTTCATAGTCATCACGGCGACGCTTCAGGGCACGCGTAAATGCTGGGAAGAAATGCTGATCGTTCAGGCCACCAACCTTGGACTCTTGACCTTTGAAAAGCCCCAGCATGGCATCGGCGTATATGGGATCATGCATATAAACGCCAGAAATTGCGTTACCTGATGGAATATCAGTAGCGTCAAGGAACACCTTAAAGGCGAGCTCATTTTCCCAGAAAAAGTCCATTTGCCACTGTAAGCGCGCTAGGTGCCCAGTCAGGAAAGCAAGCTTATCCTCTCTCCAGCGACCCAACAAAGATTCATCCAGACTCCACTTTCCTAGCGTATCTCCAGCTTTGCGGTGAGTTGTATGCACACGAACTTCGTCTCGAGCTTGAGCAATGGAAACGAGCTTGATCTTGAAGCTTACCTTAGGCATCGGAATGCCGATCAGGGGGCAGAGATCCCGAGGCATCAACGCCTCAATCTGCTCAACGACCCTTACCGCAGTGCCGTAGGCATACTTGAAGGGCAGACGCATCTTCTTGTCAGCCGGGACTATCGCCATGTCAGGGACAATGATTTCGTGAGGGTTAGTGGAGTCAGGCTCAACGAGGGACATAGCGAGCCCCCAGCGATCCTCTTGCCCCTTAGGCGTGTCTCCCTTCAAATAGTCTTTGAGCATGACCATTTCTGCACGAGCATAGGGCCCGAGTCGGTCATCATGGACATAGACCCATTTCTTACCATCTCGGAAATCGTAACCTACCGCAGTGATGGCATGGCCGGCCTTGACCTTGTCTTCAGACTCGTCTGGCTGAAGGCCATAAACCGTACCTGTCAGAATGACCGGCAGATCGCTATCAATATGGGCTGCCAGGTACTCTTGAAAGAACTCAGACTTGGTGTCTGTTCTCTCAAAATCGCTGTTGTGATAACGGAGCCCTTCTACATCCAGGGTTCGTTGTATTTGCTTGTTGCTTAGCTCTTTATTCGGGAACCCATTGCTGGAGCCGTGGACAAAATTCAATGCCGCCGTGGTGATCTCACTGCAGGACTTGATTTCCTTGACACCCCGCCCAGGAAACCCATGCAAGGCTGTCCAAATAGCGGTGGTAGCGCATGCTGCAACGACCTTGTCCTGCTCTTGGAAAGCAATCGAATCGATTGTCAGCTTGAGCCCAAACAGGTTGACGTCATAACGCTTGGCTATTTTTTTCTTTCCAAGGCCTGTGTCACCGCTGACACGTAAGCAAGTCTTACCCACGAACGTCCGGGTGAGCGGCTTAATCACCATGAACCCAAGGTAGTGCTCTTGCAGGCTCTCCAAGGTGAGCTTGAGATGAGGCTCGCTCTCAAATGCTTCGTCCGAGTCACCGGCTAGCAAAGCATCCAATTGCTTATGGGTAAGATCACAGTCGAAGAAATGCAGACGAGCGCATCGAGAGCCATCGTTGCCAAACCGCCCTACATAGAAGCGCGAGTAATCCTCCAGGAAGTCCCGGTCGATGTATTCATGCTCAAGCAGGATGCTACCGACTGTCTTCTTGCCTTCTATGAGGGCTGGCATGAAGGATTTCAGGTAGCCATAGATGTACTTGATTTGACGCTTTTCAAAGATGTCAGCGTGGTCGTAGCCAAATGGCTCATGAATCAACGCTGCCAGCGTCGCTTCCTCGAAGCTGGTGATGAGATATGGAGTCATTATGATCGCGCAAAAAAAAGCAGCCCATCAGGCTGCTTTTACAAAGACAGAATGCTTAGAGGCTGCAGGTCTTAGCCAGCAGAGCCGGAGTGACTTCCTGGGCAGCAAATTCACGTGCCAGGCGGCGGTTGGTCTCAGCCATACGTTCCTGAGCGATCCGCAGGCTCTCTGCATGAGTACCATTACGGGTGCGGGCTTCTTCGATCAGACGCTCCAGAGTCATAGCTCCATCCTCTAAGAATATTGGTTCCACGGTGCATCAACGAATCCAAATGCGCGACCACTGACTCCACTGGTAGGCAACGTGGTACCGACGCGCTTGCGGCGGCGGCGCGGATTATCGAATCCGCTCGCCAAGCTTCACAAGCAGTACCTGTCGTCAGCCGACAAGCGGCATCACGACTGTAGTTCAGACCGAGCCAAAGCTCCAAGGTTCACGAACCACCAGCCCCAGGATCCGCCAAACGGTAGCGCCGTCACAGTTTTGCTTCCCAACAAAATCGTGACAATTCTCCCCTACTAGCCGGCGCTGCAAACGCCAAAACCTCCATCACAGAGGTGCCCTAGCAGGGCGAGAATCATTGGATAAATCGAGTATGGCATATGGCGATCATACACTTAAAGTGTAATTTATGATTTTTTACGCACCATTTTGGTGCAAGCAGGACGTCATTTCACCGGGCTGTACCAGTGACGAACTGATGATTTAGGCGGGGCGTGCGAGGTAGGTGTGGGGTGGTTGAGGGCCATTTCTCCTCCTGGGCCCTCTTCCTTTATGTGACGCCCGTCGTTCGGGAATCACAAGCCGAGCCAGCTCTTAAGCCTGCTGACCAGCGACGTAGGCTCCGCCGGCTGCTGGGTTGGTGCCGAATGACGATCTACATCGCCCACTGGCCTGGAAGGTTGCCGCCGTGCTTTCGCTTCGGCATCACGCTTGCGCCCGGCATTGATCGCCGCCTGGGACATGTTGCCGGCCCACTCGATGCGGCCCGATCGCACCCAGTAATGCGAGCGACACTTGAACGTCCAGTTGCCAATGGAAGGCTTGAGCGACACCGTTTCGCCATCGAAAGACATCTGCCAGTCGGTTGGCGAGAATGGGGTGATCACCTTGTTGCCGCAACCACAGGCACACAGGTGTGCTGCAGTTGCGAACTCCATTGCCAAGTACAGCTCACCGGGTTCCAGCTTCTGTGGGAAGCTTTCAACGAACTGAGGTGTGAGGCTCTTGATGGTCATGGGCGCTCCTCGCTGTTGCCCATCTCGTTGATGTTGGTCGAATAGGTGAAGTGGTCGGCCTGTACTTGGTCAACGTAAAACCCACACAGCCGCTTCCAGGTGCCAATCGCCAGTACCGCGTTGAGTGCATTCAGGTCAGCAATCTGAATGTTGGAGCGATAGGCATCCTCTGCGGAGTTCTCAGTGAGCGGCATGGTGCGCTCGGCGTGATCATAATGTTCTGGCGTGAGGGTCGTCACACGGCACATCCCCCAGACCTGTTGTGTATCGCCGACGAGGTGTACCCCCATACCGACATCAAGAAGCGAGGTTTTCGTACCACGTAGCGCCTTCACCACCAGATCGCGCACCGGCGCATTATCGACACTGAGAAACACGTAGTCGAAGGCGGCCAGCTCAGCAACATTGCCGGTGGTGATCATGCATGGGTGGGCAGTGATGTTGCGGTGCATCTCCCCATACTTCTCTTTGAGGTAGTCGACCTTCTTCATCCCCCGCTGCAGATCGGTGAAGGAGACAGCCCCAGGGTAGCGAAACGCGTTGTGCTGCTGGAGTACGTCGCCATCGAACAGATGGATCTCCGCAACAGGCGTTTTAGCTACCTGATCCAGGATGTAGGCGCCGGTACCGCCGAGGCCCACCACCGCTACTTTCAATCCCTTGAACCTCTCGGTAGGCGCTCCGATGCCAGCGCGAGCTGATGCCGTATCGGTGTAGGCGAAAACCGTTTCCTCTGCATCCGAGCGAAACGGTGCAAAGGTCTTGGCAGTGACATTCTTATCAATGGCCTGAGCCTGGCCACTCAGAATCGAAACGTAGATCGAGACCTTTTCGTAGTAATCGGCATAGTTGCCAGACTTGGGTTTGGCCGAAAAGTAATGGTTCACGAGCAAATCAGACAGCAGCTGATTCGGATTGCTGTTGTTGATGATTTGCTCGAGGGGACGCCCTTGCGAATCGCAAGGGACGTCACCGATGAAGTGGGCCGTATGGTCGCTCGGACTGACCGCTACATCAGCGGCCAGATTGAGCGCCATGACCAGCACGCCTTTGCACACCTGGCGCTGAGCGTTTACGTAGGGCACATCCCGAACCAAGAGGTAACCGTCCTTGGTGTCCAGGTTGTACCCTTCATTGCGCAAGCGCAGGAGGTGAGGACTACGACTTATCAGTTGGTGTGACATTGAAGTGCATCCCCTTCTTGATACGGACGTGTTGGCCATCGACCAGGTTGGTCGCGGAGTTGCCTTCGTGGCCCTTCGCAAAAGTAACGGTGAAGTGGGCGTTCGGGTCTGGCACAGCTTCTGGGTAGGCCAGCCGCACTACTTCCCAGTAGGTGAGGTTGCGCGAGTGGACGAACACCGGCTGCGTGTTTACGAAGACCTTGATGTTGATCTCCACCGCTGCGAACTTCTCAACACCAGGACGGGCCAAGTCGAACAAATCGCGATCTTCGATCAGCTCATCGTCATCCCCTGGGATGACCAGGAAGATGTCGTACTTTTCAGCATCTACACCGGCCAGTTTCTTGAGGGTGCGGCCAGAGATGCGTTGAGCCCCCCAGTCCTGCGCCTGACCATCGATGAAGAAACGGAAGGTGCGGTCGCTTTTGAACGCCAGAAACTTCTCGATGCCGGCCTGGCGCAGGTCGGTCGTCTCACTAGGGCTGAGCAGCTCCAGGTGCCCATTGGTGAGCAGCTGGAACAGCAGGTATTCGTCCCTTGGGCGGAGTTCAGCAGCCTCCAAGACCTGCAGCCCTGTCGGAACAGGATCTGCTATCACCAGTGGCCGGTACTCCAGCGCATCGTTGCCGAGCTGGATTTTGTACGGGCCGTGCTCACGCACCTCGCGGCCCGCCAAGACGGCGGCAGCCACGTCCTCAACCTCAAAATCGTTCAACTGACTCATGGGTGAATCCTCGTATGTGAACCTAATGAGCTGTTGTCCACGCAGACAACACCACCGCCCTTAAAAAACGACCCAGCGGTCGTTGTCCAGCCAGACAACAGTGGACTTCAAAAAAAAGCCGCTTATCATGGATCATGAATCGCGAGCTGTTGTCTAGCTAGGCAACAGACTACTCCCGCCCATCTGGGCAATGCAATAGGTTGGAGAAAAAAATGGATTTGGCTGGGTTCATCGCAACCATGCGTGAACGAAAAGAGCTGAGCTTTCGTGATCTAGAGAGGCGTGCCGGCGACCTGGATCACGCATACATCTGGAGGCTAGAGAAGGGAGATCGAGCTTCCCCCTCTACGGAGGTCATTACTCGCCTGAGTCATGCGCTTGAGCTTGATGACCGGGAGGAAGCTGTTTTCAAGTTGCTGGCCAAGTCGGTCGTGGTTGAGGACTCCCTCTACCACCTGATGGTCACCCGCCCGGACATCCAATGGGAAGATTTTGAGGACGTAGCTACTATGAGCTTCCGAGGTGAGCGTCCGAACACCAAAGAGGCCTGGCTCAAGCGGATCGAACTAATTCAGCAAATGCACTAGCGAGGAATTTCATGGACGAAAACGTTGTGATCTCACGGGCTAGAACGCTGCTGAAGGACGCTGGCATCAAGACAGCCCCCGTCGACGTCGAAGCACTTGCGCTCCATTTGGGCTTCAAGGTTTCGCGAATGGAGCTACCTGAGGGTGAAGCGGGTAGCACCTTTGAGAGGCGCGGCCAGAAGCACATCTGGGTTAACAAGAAGGACAGCGTCGTTCGACAGCGCTTCACAATCCTCCATGAGATTGCACACCACGTCCTAGAATTGCCCTCTTTGCACGGCGAGAAGGTGCCCTCTGATGAGCTTGAACGCTTCACAGGGCGCCCTCATGAGGAAATTGCATGCGACACCTTTGCGGCTGAGTGCCTGGTTCCTTGGGCAATGATCCAGCCGCTCGCAGAAGACAAGGACTTCACGCTGGAGCACCTCTCCGAACTGGCAGAACACTTCCAGGCATCCCGCTCATGCGTAGCTTCCAAATTCGCGCAGGCCTCAGAAGGCCACTTGGCATTTGTAGTCGCAGAAGACGGTGTCGTGAAGTATTCGATTTGTTCGAAGGCCCTGCGCGATGCCAAGGTGTGGATCACCAAAGGGATTCCCCTTCCTCAAAATTCCGCTGCTGCCAAAGCGCACAGAGCCGGTATCAGTGGCCTTCATGAGGTAGACATCGAGGGAACGGACTGGAGTACCAGTGACGATGCTCGGCGATTCGCCTGCTACGAACAAGCCACGTACCACGCCCCAACCAGGCAGACCCAGTCAATCCTGAACTTCGAAGAAATGGATCCCCGGCCTGTGTCGAGCAGCCATCGAGCGAGACATGATGACGATGATCTCCTGGAAGAACTGGATGGCCGCCCAGGCTGGTCAAAGTATCGATAGTAAGTCCGGATATATGGACGGCTTAGTGAGACTGGCTAGGATCTCGTGCTGCCACCGTTCGTCGAAGCTTCGCTTAACCCCACCACGTCTCAGAGACCCATATCATTGGACACGCGAGCCATCCGCATTTGCCGCGTAAGCATGGTGGCAGGCATCCTCTCCAACAGGCCATCAACCAGGTGCTGAGCGTGCCTGCTGTATAGCGTCACCCGTAGTGGTGAGTCCTCTCTGAAAGGTACGGCACAGCCTACTTCCACCTGGGCAATTCTCAGTAAATTAATCACCACCGGGCCTACCTCATGCTCGTCCATGTACTCGACTGTTGGCCTTGCGGGAGGCCCGGCTCCTTGCCACAGTTCAATGACGATCTGGTGCAGCCCTGCATGGCCGAAATGATCCAGAGCCGCTCTCCATAGGAGCGCTTCCTGTGAAATGTCGATGCGGTTGCCACTCATACGAAAGGGGTCACTGTCTTGAAGCTCTACCTGGATTGCGAATTCACTCAGCTGTCGTCGGAAGCAAAATTGATTTCGCTCGCCTTGGTCGCTGAAAACGGTCGCGAATTCTACGTGGAATTGATGGACACGTGGGACACGCAAGACTGCAGCGATTTCGTGATCGAGATTGTGCTCCCACAGCTCTGGCATGGGAGTTATGCGATGCCCATTCTGGCGGCGCGTGACGCCCTCTTGGCCTTCCTCAAAGGTTTCTCTGAAACGCTGGAGATAGTGACCGACGCCCCGGAATTTGATTGGGAGCTTTTCTGCGAGCTTGCTTATGTTGACGGACGCTGGCCGAGCAACGTGCTGAACAGGCCCACTGACGCTACGACTCTGGACGCTTGCAATGATGGAGCACCTCTACCCCATCATGCCCTCTTGGACGCTCGAATCATTGCCGGCATGTTTGTCGCTCCTGAGTGATTCAGCTAACGATTTTTGCCGGCCAGGCGCTACAGATCAATGGCCTCGGCACTGACCAACGCTCTCAGGTGGTCGGGCATGTTGTTAGCAATGTTGAAATCAACCGCAACCCCGAGCAGCGCCGAGAGCTCGGCCTCAAGGTCGGCAATATCGAACAGTGAGATCTTCCCAATCAGTGCATCTGGAATGGTCGCAAGGAGATCCAGATCACTTCCCTCACGATCCTCATCTCGGACTATCGATCCGAAGAGCTTTGGTGAGGCGAAACCGTAAGATTCGACAACTTGCCTGACCTGATCCCACTTGCCCTTTAGAGCGTCTGACGGCCTCACAGAAGGCTCCAGGTGCGTTTATGCGCGCCCATCGATTGTCAATCCTCAGTCAAATACCCACAAAAAAAACAGGTTTATTTACATGCCTGTTTGACACCAAAAGCTAGCCAGGGCCTTACGGCCCCAAATGACGATGATGGATGCAAGGGCTCCAGCCGCGCCCTATCTCTACGTCAACTGCTCAAAATTCAGTCAAATCAGCAGTTTAATTCGGTTGGGACATGACAAAAGCTGTTGCCGCCATGGCCATTTTCTACCAGAAGAACCGAGGAAGCTGGGACACCACAGCTTTTTTTTGATTTCAAATATCTAGAGCTCCGTTTTTTGAAAAAGCTTTCAATGGTGGCTTTTTGATGACGTCTTAAATCTATAAATTATGTCGCTTTGGCGACAGTCCTGGAGCACCCCAGGTCTCTTCCCCAAACCGAATTTAGGAAACAGACGAGCGTCGCCTTTAAATAGTCAATTACTGGCAAGTATTATGTATCGCCGGGCTCCTATGACTAAACCCGGCGAGGGCAAAGCACTACCCGCAGTCAGAATATGTTCACGGGGTACTCGGCAAACAATCGCCACTCGTTTAGACCTACACTATACCCAGAGTTACTGCGATTATTTCGATAGATTGAATTCCGAGCTGTCAATGTCAACCCTTTAGCCGCCCCGGCTTGAACGGTATATTTAACCTGATTGAAAAACTCTCGCTCTTTGGCTCCTGTTTCCTCACCAGTGTCAATGTCAATGCCTTTAATATAAGCAATCCTCCAACTCAGGCCTGGTAAACCTAAGGCTGCGAAGTCCCATTCGTGGTATAACTGAATGGATTTTTCATCCTTTTGAGAAAAATCTGCATAATAACCGTTAGCAAGCCAAATGGTGCCACCACCATCACCGAGATCATACGCGTAGCCTACATCACCGCTACTTTCTTGATAGGAAAGTGATACTGCGTGCCCACCGGTGCTATACTTTGCAGCCAAGCTCCATATAGTGTTGTCGCGCCCAAGAATACCTTGAGCAAAAAACCTGTCTGCCACAAGATCATCATGATAGCGGGTCTTATACGCATTGAAATCGAAGTTAACTGAATCGGATGCCGACACCACATAGGTGTAATTTAGGTTCAGATATGCCTTACTAAATATATCTTCGACATCTGAATAATAGAGCGCACCACTGACATCGTCGTTGACCTGATAGGTACCACCTACTAGGCTAATGCTCTTCAACTTTGCACTATCGCGTGCCCCAGATTGCATAGAGCTTTCCGAAGTGAAGCGACCGACGTTAAGTTCAAGGCCTTTCACGTCGTGACTGGTCAACAAGAATCCGCTATAGCTCTGCGGAAGTAAACGGGAATCACCATATGTCAACACCGGAAGGATCGGCATTTGGTCACCAATCTTTACCACCGTGTTCGCATATTGCAGTTTCACAGCCATCCCTGCCTGCGATGTGTCATCAGCCCAGTGCTTTCGCTCGCCAGGAAACATATCAGGCTGCCCCCCATCCAATCTTATTCCGAGCAATCCAAACGCTGAAACACCAACCCCAACCGTCCCCTGAGTGAAACCCGAATCAAAGCTCCCAATAATCCCTTGAGCCCAAGTATTACGGTCATAAACACCACGATTGTAATCGCGATTCCAATACGTATTTCGAAACAGAATATTGAGGGAACTACCCTCTATAAAACCATCCGAAGCTGAAGATTCAGCAGTCGCCACTCCCCATACAGCAAGCAAGACAATACCCGATGCTAACTTCAATGACATCACACCCGCCTCAAATAAAGAATGACCTAGCCGGCGTGAAACCTCACTCCGCCCAGAAATAAAATCGCGTCATACATTTTAAATGTTTGCGATCACTTTATAAGAATTTCAATAACTCCAAGCTTCAGAATCCTGAAGATACAGAGCAGTAACGCGGGCAGAATAGAGAAATCTGATCAGCATGCACGCGAACAAAAAAATGCAGGCATTAGGAATGCTGATCAGCTTAAAGCGTATTGTTATAATTTCAGATTAAGACGAGGCAGGCATTACCTCCGAATAGAGAACCTGCCTCAACAGCTAACCATTACCAAGTCCACACACTCATTCCCTGCACTTTGTTCTACTATTTCAAATTGCCCTTCAAGAAATCACGCAACCTTTCAGTTTGTGGATTAGTCAGGACTTCGCCTGGTGCTCCCTGCTCAACGATCTCACCCTGATGAAGGAATTGAACATGACTAGATGCATGCCTTGCAAAACCCATTTCATGGGTTACGATGATCATCGTCCTGCCCTCTTCGGCCAATGACTGCATAACTTTCAGCACTTCCCCTACTAGCTCTGGATCTAGGGCAGAAGTGGGTTCATCAAAAAGCATTACCTCCGGCTCCATCGCGAGCGCTCGGGCAATTGCCACCCGCTGTTGTTGCCCACCAGATAGTTCGATTGGGTATTGGCTATAGACACGAGGGTGAAGACCTACCTTGTCCAGGAAATGTTTGGCGCGCTCCCGTGACTCGGCCTTGTCCGCTTTGAGTGCTACTACAGGCGGTAGAGCGACATTGTCCAAAACAGTCAAATGGCTCCAGAGGTTGAAGTGCTGGAAAACCATCGACAAACGGGTTCTAAGGTGACGCAGTAACTTAGCATCTCTTACCTCTACACTACCCGCTCCGTTGCTCGTCAATGGAATTTTTTTTCCATCAAAGAAGAGCGCCCCATCATCTGGCTGTTCTAAAAGGTTAATGCAGCGAAGGAATGTACTTTTACCTGACCCACTGGAGCCGATAAGCGAGATCACATCGCCCGGCCTCGCCTTTAGGGAAACACCACGGAGCACAACATGCTCGCCATAGCTCTTGGTGAAACTATCAACTTCTAGCTTAAACATAGTGGCGCTCAATGAGTTCGTGGGCGTGAGAATTGAAGCAGTCTTTTTTCAGCGATGCGGAACATACCTATAAGTGACAGAGAAACAGCCAGGTAAATTACTGACGCAATCCCATACGAGTGGAAAGCTTGGTAGGTATCAGCATTCACATCACCAGCCACCTTCAACAGATCAGGCACAGTGACAGTAAAAGCGATTGCAGTGGAATGAAGCATAAGAATCACTTCGTTACTGTAAGCCGGCAACGCCCTTCTCATACCCGCAGGAAGAATGACCCTCCTATACGTATCCCACTTGGTGAACCCATAGGCTTTAGCAGCCTCGACCTCGCCACGAGCTACAGACCTCATAGCTCCAGCGAAGATTTCCGTCGTATATGCTGCGGTATTGAGCCCAAGGGCAAGCACAGTGCATTTAAATCCATCCCTGAAAAAGGCGTCCAGCAAAGGATGCTCCCTTACCACCTCAAGTTGATACATCCCGGAGTAGACGATAAGTAGCTGAATGTAGAGCGGAGTTCCTCGAAATAAATAAGTAAACAGCCAGACTGGCCCGGACACCCAGAGGGAACGACTGCATCGCAGAATCGACAAAGGTAAAGCCAGGACAAGTCCAACCAGCAATGCTGCCACTAACAAAGTCAGCGTTACGATAAGCCCAGAGAAATTGAAGCCATCCCACCATAAATAGGACTGCCAATACATAGCGATGATATCAATCATGCCTCGACCTCACTGGTACCTGCCGAGTACCGTTTTCGAAGAAAATAGATTGCCACGCCAGAAACACTGGTAACTGCAAGATAGAACGAGGCAGCCACACACAGGTAAAACAGCATGTCTCCAGAGCCCTTACCGGCATCCTGCGCCCCCTTGGTTATATCCGACAACCCAACGATAGACACAAGAGCAGTTGCCTTGACCATCACGAGCCAATTATTTGCGAGCCCCGGCAAGGCAAAACGCATCATTTGAGGAAATGCAACTAAACGGAAACTTGCCCATGCAGAGAATCCATAAGCACGAGCAGCTTCAACTTGACCAGGAGCAACAGCCATGAGGGCTCCACGGAATGTTTCCGTAAAATACGCACCATAGATCAGCCCCAATGCAATCATGCCCGAACTGAACGGATCCAGGTCGATCTGTTGGAAACCCAAGGCATCAGTAATATCGTTCAGCCAGATCTGCAGGCTGAAGAAGATCAACAGCATCAGCGCAAGATCTGGCACACCTCTTATTAAAGTTGTGTAGCACGTTGAAACGCCGACTAATATTTTGTTACTTGAGCGTTTTGCAACAGCCATCACCAGTCCAATGGACAAAGCGATGACTAATGCACCCAGAGATAACTGCAAGGTCACGAGCATCCCGTCGAGCAGCATCGCACGGTAGCCCTCGGGAATTGTTGTTATCACGTTGGTTCACTCGCCATTAAGGCTGATCGACGAAGGGAAATACTTGGAAGCCAAGCGGTCGTAAGTCCCGTTTGCGCGGAGCTCGGCCAACGCTCGGTTCAGATCGTCTACTACCTTTTGGTTACCTTGATTTACGGCTATAGCACTGTAGTCATCGCCCATGATCGGATCGACAATTGTCTGCCCGACAAACTCGAAGTCGGAACCTTTCTCTGTGTTGAGGAAGCCCAACTGAGCCTGTATGCCCGCTACGATTACACCATCCAAGCGGCCACTGGTCAGGTCTGAATACATCGTGTCCTGATCGGGATAAGACACTACTTTGACACCTTCAGTCGCCCACCGACGCTTGGCGAAGCGCTCATTAATAGTGCCCTGCTCAACCCCAACGCGCTTTCCAGCCAGAACGGCTGCATTTGGTAGTAGGCCCGATTCTTTACGCGCAAGAAACCGTGTACTGCTCGAGTAAATTTTGTCGCTGAAAAGCACCTGCTTTTTTCGATCTTCAGTGACAGCAACCGAAGCGATAAAAGCATCGAATTTCCGCGCCTTCAGGGCTGGGGTCATGCTGGAAAACTCTACATCCTGCCACTCACAGGGCCGTTTCATTTGTTCGCAAATGGCGTTGCCAAGATCAATTTCGAAGCCAGTCATTTTTCCGTCCGGCCCCATGTACTCAAACGGCGGGTACCCCAAAGCGGTGCCAAATTTGAAAGGAGCGCCCTGTTCTTGTGCATTTATTGCCCCAACTTGAATCGAAAGGAGCAAGCCAGCCAACCCCGTAATCAGCAACCGTCCGTTCAGTTTCTTCATGATGCAGATCCCCGTTTGTTGTAGACGTTATGGGTGGCCAAGGCCATCCGCAAGAGACAATCAAAAGCCATAATGAGACACATGTGACTCGTTAAAAGATGCTATTGACTCATTACGGGCGTGTCAAACCCTCTTTTGGACACGCAAACACCATGCCGCGTCATGACAGGCCCAGCCTTTAAGGGGCCCCTGGCGCATCTGCCTTGCAGGCGCGAGGCGCGACGACTTGAAAAATGCAAGGCAGACACATGATTTCCACAAAGGGACATCAAAGACTCTTTTTGGGACATGGTTGACTTATTTTTTGATGGGTTCTATGGTTTGCGCAACTGGAGCGGGTAGCCAAGCGATGCCTGACCGTTGACCACACAAACGAATCTGGATGACCGTGTATGAATGAACATAAGAAACAGATGAGCTTGCTCGTTTTCATGGCGCCGGCGGGGTATCAAACGGCGGCATGGCGTGATCCGATGAGTCGCGTCGAGGATCTTTACGGCCTTGAGTTGCCACAAGCCATCGCACGCCGAGCAGAGGCTGCAAAGATTCATGCCCTTTTCCTGGCGGACTGGCTGTCGTTTGAGGACACCGGAAGGAACCCAGATCTGACCGGCTACGAGCCCTTTACCACGCTTGGAGCGCTTGCCGCGTCAACCAAGCACATCGGTTTGGTGGGTACAGCAGCGACGACGTTCATTGAACCGTACCACCTGGCTCGCTACTTCTCGCAGCTTGACTGGCTGTCGAAAGGCCGGATTGGTTGGAACATCGTCACGGGCACAACGGGTCATGAGAATTTCAACGTCGAATTACCGCCGCGCCACGAGCGTTACGCTCGAGCGCACGAATTCATGGATGTGGCCACCGGGCTCTGGGATGCCTGGTGCGATGATGCGGTCAAAAATGACCGCAGTGCAGGGGTTTGGGCCGACAACAGCCGAATCTCCCCGCTGAACCATAAGGGAGAGCAATACAAAGTCCAGGGGCCACTGCTGGTACCTCGTTCCCCACAGGGATGGCCTGTACTTGTGCAAGCAGGGGCAAGCGATTCAGGCAAGGATTTCGCTGCTCGCTATGCAGAGGTCGTATTCACCGTTACCCCTACCCTCCCACTGGCGAAGGAGTTTTACTCCGATCTGAAGGCAAGAGCTAACGTTTGTGGGCGCCCGGACTCCGCTATCCGCATCCATCCCGGTCTCATGCCGATAGTGGGTGATAACGAAAGCGAGGCTCGTCGTATCCATGATGAGCTTCTGGACTACGTCGAGGATGGTGAGGGCTATAGCCGTATTAGCAGTAGCCTGCTGAATGTCGACCTGAGCGACCTGGGTTGGAACGATGTTATCCCGAAAGAGCGTCTGATTGACCCAGCAATTGCCATAACCAGTCACGACGCCAACACTCGCTATCCGTACTACTACGAGCTAATAGTTGAAAACCGTCTCACCCTTCGACAGCTTCTGAGAGAGATTATGAAGGCCGCAGGTCACGGAGTAGTCGTTGGCTCTGCTGAACAAATTGCAGATCACATGCAGCATTGGTTCCAGAACGGTGCTGCCGATGGCTTCGCGATCCTGCCACCGTCTATGCCTGTTGGCTTGGATCGCTTCTTGGATGAAGTTGTACCAATCCTACAAGCCCGGGGGATATTCCGCACCGAGTACGTCGACGGTACGCTCCGTGACAACCTTGGCCTGGAACGCCCCCTGTCCCGGGAAAGGAAGTGATCCATGAAAACCGATAACCAATGCCTTGAAGAGTTCAAAGCGATCTTTCGAACTCATCCAGCAGGAGTGGCTGTCGTCACACTCAATGAGGGAAATCGCCCTTGTGGCTTTACGGCTACGTCGGTAATTTCGGTCTCGGCGAGCCCGCCCGTGATTGTGTTCTCTGTACAGAACTCATCGTCTAGCCTGCCTGCTTTGCTGGCTGCAGAGTCCTTGGTGATCCATTTCCTGGATGAATGTCATGAAGCGCTGGCCATGCAGTTCGCCACGCCTGGAATAGACCGCTTCAGTGGACGTGATTGGCGGAGGCTGGAGAGTGGGGAGCCGCTCTTGGTCGAAGTCGATACCTGGGCTCGTTGCACAGTCATCGATCGCACCCAGGCAGGTAGCAGCCTTTTGATTCAGGTGCGGCCAGAAAATATAGCCGTGGGTGAAGGACGTACCCCGATCATCTACCACGACAGAACATTCTGCCGCGTTGGAGACACAGTTTCCCTCAGGTAATAGATGCTTGGCCCCCCGCTAGGGGGCCACCGCCAATCAATCTTGCCGAATGAACCCGGTGGTTAGGGTTGCCATGATCGCGTCGATAATCTCATGACGCGCCTGCCCATCAGACGAGACCTCCGCACCCAGCCGCAAAAGTGTCCAGAAAACGCGCTCGCGCCATTCGAACGGCAGCCCTAGATCCTCTCTAGAGGCATCCTTCAAAATAGAGGCGACTTTCTGTTCCCCAGACTGTAAATCAGCAAAAAGCTGAGGCTTGGTGATGAACATTCGCTCGTTATAGATGAAGTCCAGCGCAGGCCCGAGATCAAACTGCTCCTCAATGATTCGTCTCAATGCTTGTGTAGGTGGCCCCGATTCTGGCCTAGCTCTTGCTATGGCTTCATCGCTTAGGCGGTACACGTGCCTTGCCAATTCCTCAATCAGCTCAGTGCGATCCCTAAAATAACGGTGGATGGTGCTACGACCCACACCGGCAGCTTCAGCGATTTCGATAATTGAGGCAGACGGATTCTCTGGGAGCATCTGGCGAGCCGCTTCTAAGATGGCGAAGCGTGTTCTGGCTCGAACACCACTCTCCTTCAGCTTACTGGACTCCATGATGACCCCTTTCTAAAAATGAGTCATCAAGGTACCAAAATGAGACTTAAAATCCTAGCCCCAGCGCCAAGTCTGAGAGAGGTCGAACATTTTCACTCACGGAGCCAGGACTCAACCACGTCACTGCCATACTCAGCTTTCCACTTTTTCAGGAGCTTATGGTTGCCACCTTTCGTCTCGATGATCTCGCCATTGTGCGGATTCTTGTACTGCTTTACCTGGCGGGCACGACGTGGGGCTTTCTCTGCAACAGCAGGAGCGGCGGCGCGACGGCTAGCCTGGGGATCCAGGATGTTGATGATGTCACGCAGGCTGTACCCGTATTTGCTCAAAAGATCACGCAGTTTGGTCTCAAATTCGATCTCCGACTGCAGCTCGGCGGAACCCTTCATTGCTTCCAGTTCGGCCAGTTGTGCGGCCAATGTTTGCTCGAGTTTGCGGAATTCTGCGAGGCGAGACATAGATGATCCTTGGTGCGGTTATTAGGAAACAGGCTTACATCGTAAACCATCGACGGACATTTTGTTTAAGCAGCAGCGTGCTGGACTTGGCAGGGCATTGGTTGAGCGCTTGGTAGAGCTGGCACCGACGCTTGGCTACAAACACCTGCTCATCGAGTGTGCAAATGCCAAAGCATCCGCCTTTGCTGAACACCTGTGTTTCACACCCTTCGACAATCGCCGACATTGGATAGGGTCAGTCGACACTATCCGAGAGGCCCTAGAGTACCAGCTGTGTAGTGATTAGTGACTGAGGGAAGGCGGCCAGCTTGTGACCGCCTGTTTTGAGGAAAACCGGAGCGTTACGCTGCGACTATTTACCGTCCAGATTACCGTTGGGAGGTGAACTCTTGGACAATCTTCCACACTTGGATTGCGATGATTGCGATCCGTGGAATCACCTTAAGCATTCTCAGCATGGTTAATCCTTTATTGGGCCTGGCGAGGGGAAGCTCAGCCCTTCTTTCTCGCAGACGTCGTTGACACGTTCTACAAGCCCATTCTCGTTGCCCTCTGTTTATTCTGAGTCAGGTTTACTAGGCCTGGTGCAGAGGGGCTCCCGTCTAGCTAGCCGACGGACGGTGCCATCATATGACAAAAGACGAGATATTAAAAGTCACCCAAAATGCCATCATTGACATTGAAATTGATGTCATCTTGCTGGCATAAAGCCATCGACAGGATTGAAGGTCGCGATTTTTTACCTGTTTTTTTTATTCGCACAATGATGGCAAATTGCTTTTGCAGGGTCTCGTTGTTAGTATTAAGTCGTTGACACGTTCTACCGTTGTAAGGGAGCAGCTACTAACTGCTCCTCATCAAAAAAACCGCCTTCGGGCGGTTTTTTTGTTTATCCGATAAGCCCACTGGAGCTCACCCGGCTGCTCGGCTCATTTACAGTAAACAGTCCAAAGCTCATCGACTCGGGTGGTTAAGCTCTGACTCATCATCTCCCTGCGCATAGCCCAGCTTGGATCGACAGGCACGCTAGCCAATCGCATCGTCCCCCGTCCCCACCTAGTATTTACAGCATCAAGTACGCCCATCAGTTTTTCGCTCGACATCGGCTGTGCAGCAGCAAACAAGTCAGTCGTGTGTGAACGCTGCGGACATAACGTCTGGTCACCTGCACTGGATACCTTACGCAACCGCTAGAACCCATTTTCGCCGTTGCTATCCCACACGACCCCATCCCACCAGGGCGGGTTTTTAGCCTACCAATGCTGATCAGCTTGGACGGAGTGGGCGTACATCAACGCTTCATCAGCGAGCTCCAACATGTCAGCCAAGGTTCCTGAGTCTACGGAATGGGCATCACGTAGCGCATATGCATGATGCAGAAGCTCCCTGTGATGTTTCTTAGGTGCGATGAGCAGAGC
>RCUU01000185.1_pt1 | contig 36430 bp, 48 predicted proteins | sample 2166211 | NCBI WGS metagenome assembly RCUU01 (sample SAMN09932620, study PRJNA488358) | compost metagenome | feature: garden; material: soil; isolation source: compost soil in phenylacetic acid-enriched culture | place: Germany: Experimental Botanical Garden Goettingen | collected 2016-01-27
GAGCAGCGCACTCGTAACGCGAAGGTCGCAGGTTCGATTCCTGTCTCCGGCACCATGACATTTTCCGCGATGAACCGTTATCATCCGGAAACCCCAATGAAACCGCCCGCTTGGCGGTTTTATTTTGCCTGTAACCTTGCGCTTTCTTCCGCCACGTTCCGCAAATTTTTAGTACATTGCGCAGCACATCCTAGATTCGGTGCCAAGGTGATGTACTAAATGCCCCTCACAGACACAGCGGCCAGGCAGGCCAAGCCCAAGGACAAGCCGTATTCCCTCAAGGACGGCGATGGCCTTTTTCTCTACGTCGCCAAGAACGGCACGAAGTCGTGGCACTTCCGGTTCACCTGGCACGGCAAGCAGGAACGCATATCGATGGGCACATACCCGGAGATCAGCCTGCGCGATGCGCGCGACCGCCGGGACGAGGCCAGATCACTGGTGGCCAAGGGCACAGACCCGCGCATCGAGCGCCGGCAGGCCAAGGCAGAGGCCGCCGTGCACCAGCAGAACACCTTCGAAGCGGTGGCCGAGCGCTGGCATGCCTTCAAGCTGCCACGCTGGGCGGACGCCCGCAAAGGCTCGGCGGTGCAATCCCGCTTCTACCTGGACAAGGACCTGATCCCGGAGCTGGGCAAGCTGCCCATTGCCCAGATCAAGCGTGGCGATGTACTGGAAGCCATGCGGCGGGTCGAGCGCCGGGGTGCGCTGAACTCGGCCCGCAAGTGCCGTTCATGGCTCAACGAGATATTCCGGTTCGGGATCGCCGAAGGCCTGCTCGAGGTGAACCCAGCCGCTGACCTGGACATTGTCGCGGTACCGGAGCCACCCGAGCAGCACAACCCGTACTTGCGCAGGCATGAGCTGAAAGAGTTCCTGGTGGCGCTGCGCGACTTCAAGTGCGCCGAGTACGCCCGCAGCGCGGTAAAGCTGTTGCTGCTGACCGGCGTGCGTACGATCGAGCTGCGCAGCGCGACCTTCGACCAGTTCGACTTCGTGGAGGGGTTGTGGACGATTCCGCCCGGGATCGTGAAGCAGTTGCAGAAGAGGGTAAGAACGAAAAGCGGGGAGATTCCACCGTACCTGGTCCCGCTGTCGCGGCAGGCGATGGAAGAGGCGAAGCACGTTCACCAGGCCACCGGGCGCTATCGCTTGCTTATCGCGGGCCGAAACGACCCGCGCAAGCCTATCAGCGATGGCACGGTGAACAATCTGTTGAAGCGCATGGGATACCAGGGACGGCTGACCGGGCACGGAATACGCGCGACGATCTCTACCGCCTTGAATGAGATGGGATACAACGAGAAGTGGATCGACGCTCAGCTGTCGCATATTGGCGATGCGTACAACCATGCTGAGTTCGTGGAACAGCGGAGGGGGATGATGCAGGACTGGGCCGACTACCTGGACGGCCTGCTGGCGGAGTGATCACCCGCCGCGGGCGGCGGTGATCTTGGCTTTGGCCCAGGCCTGTACCTCGGACTTCACCCACACCACAGAGCGTGGGCCCAGGCTTACCTGCTTCGGGAACGAGCCTTTCATCATCTGCTCGTAGATGAAGCTGGTGCCCATGCCGGTGATGCGACGCACCTCGGCGATCTTGATGAACTCAACTTCTTCGGGGATTTGTGCGGCGTTCATAGGTACCTCTCAGAAAATGTAACGGACACGGGCAAGGTGTGCGGCCGGCAGCCGGGCCAGCACTGGCCCTTCGTCGAACTGGTCGCCGGCGGGCGGCGGGTGCTGGTCATCGGCCTGGGTGACGCGCTGGTTGGTGGCGTAGATGGTGAGGACTACGCCGATCAGGAAGGCAAAGGCGGCTGCGGTGAGGCAAGCCCAAATTACAGTGGTGTGCTTCATGGCCCCGCCCTCAGTAGGGAACGCACTTGTTGCAGGCCCCGGTCCAACCAGGCGTTCCGCAGCCTGAGCAGGGTTCGGTTTCCGGCGTGCCGCGCTCTTCCGGCCGGCTTTCCAGGTCGGGCAGGAGCAGAGCCAGCGCCTTCTGGTAGTTGGGGTTGTCGTCCAGCATCTTGGCCACGCTGTCGCAATCGCTTCCCAGCGCGGTGATTCGGTCATAACCGGCCTGAACCACTGATCGATAGTCGTAAACCATGCAGCGCAACAGATCTTGCGTCTGGTCGAGCTTTTCATCCAGCGCCGTTAGGTCGGCCTGCAACTGGTCGCTCATGGCGGTGCGGCGCTGATACGCAGAGTTTGTCGAATCCCAGCGCTTCTGCAGGTCATCGCGCTCGCGTATGGCCTCGGCATGCTTGCCGCGCCAGTGGCGCACAGAATCCAGCTCTTCTGCCGCAGTGGGAGCGGCATATAGCGGCACGGTGTAGCGCGCCAGCCGGTCACCGTCGCCCATGCGCAGGGTCGTTGCTCGGCCCTCGGCAGTCAGGAAGTCCAAGTGTTCGGGGTCGAACCATGCCGCCGGCTCCTTGGACGGCTTGGCCAATATGGCGCGTAGGGCCTGCGAGTCCTCGGCGTACATGGTGAACATGCAGACCTTGGCGATACGCTCGGCCAAGTCGCGCGGCAGGTTGACTGTCTGGTAATTGCTCACTGTCCTTGCTCCAGTAGTTGAATAACGTCCAGGTAACCGGCGATGTGGCTGCCGGGCTTGTCGGCTGCGGTGCGCTTGAGGTGTTCCACCACCAGGGCCACGCCGTTGGTGGCGGCCAGCGTGCGGTGCATGGCCAGAACCGTGTCGGTGGCCTCTTTGCGAGCCTGCTGGCGCATGTATTCGTTGATAGGGCCGTGCACCACCAGCACAGGGATTGGCTTGGGGCGAATGGCGGTTTCGGTGGAGTACGCCGGAGCTGGCGCGGGCGCAGGGGTAGGGCGGCGAGCCCGGTCAAGGGCCGCCTGGGCGGTTGGGTTCATGGTGACTCCTACGGCTATGCCGTGAGTTCGAGCAGGGGGATGCGGCTCATGTGCATGGTGTAGCCGGTGTGCTTTTCCATGGCGTCGTACTGCTGTAGAAGCTCCGGGCGATGACGCCGGCCATTGCGCAGGTCGCCCTTGCTGCCAAACAGGCAGAAAACGCAACTCAGGCGATCATTTCCCAGGGCATATGCGTAGTGAGGCTCTTGCCCTGCGGCGCGGATGGTCTCGAATACTTCGGACGTGCTCATGTCGTGCACTGGAAGCCATTCGTACCAGGTGTTCACGCTGTTGCTGATCGCCATTCGACTGTACGACTGCCGCTTGGCTCTCCCGGGGGACTCCTGTGCACGCAGTCCCAGGCAGTTGACGATCACCTTGAAGCCATTTGCCTTCGCGTAACGCCGTACCTCGCGCTGGATAGGGCCGCGCTTGAGGTCGCTGGTGCACTGGCGATGACTCGCCGATGGCCAACTAGGCACCTCAGGGCGAACTTGGAAGCGCCGCTCGACCATGTCGAACAGGGTCTTGCCGGCCTTGGCCACGATGAAGGCCAGACCGGCGGCGGCGGCCTGATCGCGGGCCAGCTCCAGCGCGCCAGGCCACTCCAGCTCGCCAAGGGAGGCGTGCACGACGACGATCTGTGCCGGCGGGATGACCTCAAGCAGCTTGATCAGCTGGGCCTGGGAGTCTTTCCCGCCTGAGTGGTTGGCGACAAACAGCGCGCCGGAGGCAACCAAGGCCTCGACGTTTTCGGGGATGTCCATGGATCTCTCCGGCAAGCGCCGGTCGCCCGGCGCGGTGATGATCAGGCAACCGACTGGTAAGCCTGCAGGGCGAAGTACACGCGAGCGCAGGCCTCAGCGTCCGGGCGGGCACGGTGGGCGCCGACCAGTTCCTCGCCGGTGAAGAACTTCAACGCCTCGGCCACGCTTGGCTGCTTGAACTGGCGGCCCCGGCCGGCGGCGATCATCTTGGCGGTGGGCGGGCACTTCACGATGTTGGTGGTGGACTGGCAGGTGCAGAACTTCGGCGCCTCGCGGAAGGTTTCGGCCACCCATGGGTCCTGGAAGCGCTTGAGGGCGATACGCATGATGCGATCGTCGAACGACACGTTGTGAGCCACGCGCAGGCCTGCGCGGTTGGCGATGGCGAGGAAGCCTTCAACAGCCACCGCTTCGGGGATGCCATGCTCGAGCGCGATTTCGTTGGTGATGCCGTGGATGCCGGCTACCTCTTCGGGGATGCTCCAGCCGTCGGGGCGGATCATGGCTTCGAAGCTGTCGACCAGCTCGCCCTCGGGGGTGAAGAGCAGGGCGCAGATATCGACCAGGTGCGGCTGGTCCGGGTGGTCGCTTGGGTCGCGGAAGTTCGGCAGGCCGGTGGTTTCGGTGTCGTAGATGCATATCAGCTGGGACATGGGAGATTCCTCTGGGCATGAAAAAGGCGCCATACGGCGCCGGTTGTGCATATTTCGCTGTGGATAAGTCGGGGTCAGACCACCACGTCTTCCAGGGTGGCGATGACCTTGTAGCTGTGGTCCAAGGCCGTCTCGCCTTCTTTCTCCACGGCGATGACCTCGTCATCGAGCAGGCGCAGCAGCAGGGTGGTTACCTGCTCGCTGCTGATGGACAGCCGACCCTGCGCCCAGTGAGCCTTGAACGGCTTGCCGTTGGCCTTGAGCACGATCAGCTGCTTGGCGTCGTCATAGTCGAAGTCGCCGAATTCTTTGCCCTCGCTTTTCTGCGAAGTGCTTTCAGCGTTGCCAGTGCGTTCGGCCAGTTCCTTGGCAGTCCCAAGTGGGTGTTCCTGGCTGGCGGGCTCTTCGGCCTGATGTATCTTGCCGCTGAACAGGCTGCCGGTCAGGTCGCTGCTATGCAACGGGAATTCCTTTTGGTCGCGATCAGGGACGATGGTGTCGAGCCCTTCGTCGTAGCTGTCCGGCGCCATCACTAGCAGGCAAAGGTGGCCGGCATGGTCGACCAGGTCGTGCTTCTTCGGGTCTTTACCATCAACGGTTGCTGTCACCGTCATGTGCTTGGCATCGACCTGCACGCGCTTGATATCCACCGGGATGGTTACCACGCCGTTGGCTGCAATGGTCCGGATTGCCACATGGACCGCGTCCTTAACGCCAAGCGTCACGCGCTCGATGGTCAGCTGCTGGGTGTTCTCGCTCCAGTCCTTGAAGTTCGGGATCTGGTCGAGAACCAGGTTGACCAGGTCGTGCTCGAGCAGCTCGCCTGCAATCTCGGATGGCAGAAGCCCGTGCAGCTGCGCGCGGGCGATGATGTCGCGGTGTTCCAATTTCATGCGGGTTTCCTCATTGTTTGGCCAGCCGCTCCAGCGCCTTGCGCTGGAAGTCGGTCAGCGTGGTGCGCGGGCCAAAGCGCTTGAAGCGGGCCCGCATGTCGGTGGTGAACTCAACTTCCCAGTCTGTCCGCGCCTCCAGTTCGGCGACGGCCAGCAGGCTGCTGAACTCTTCAACTCGGTCGTAGATCTCGTCGATGCAGAGGGCGGCCATGGCTGGTACCTCGATCAGGCGGCGGCTTGCTCGACTCGAGCAGCCTGGATGTGCTGGATCAGCGCGGTGCAGATATCGGTGAAGTCGCCGGCTCGGTAGAGCTTGGCGCCGCCCTTGATCTCGACAGGCTCAAAGCCCAAGGAAGAGAGGAAGTCAGCAGTCAGTGCAAAGCCCAGGCGACCGGTGATATCGCCAAGCTTGATGCGCTGCCCGCTGTCTGCCGTGGCGGCCGGCGCTGCGCTGGTAATCGGGGTTACTGCTGGCGCTGGATCTGCCTGGGCAACCTGCTGGGCCACCGGCTGTTCCTGTACCTGCTGCTGAACCTGTTGCTGCTGGGCGGCCTGTTGCAGCGCTTGCTGGCGCGCCAGCTCGGCATCGTCGCGCTTCTTCTGCTCGGCCTGCTCGTAGTCGTGGATGCGCATCTTGATCAGGGCGACCAGATCATCATTGGCTTTGAGCACCAGATCCTGCGCATCCTGGAACAAAAATCCATGCTGCCGCGCCAACTCGTTGAAGCTGGCGATGTTCAAGCGGATCAGGTCGCCGATGCGGCTGGCTTCGATCTTCGCCCGGGCCAGCTCCGTGTCGGCCGCTTCCTTCAGGCTGCTGACCTGCTTCTTGCCCTTGATGGCCTCGGCGAAGTTTGCGTGCACCTTTGGCATGCGGATCTTGCCGCCCAAGGTGGCGTCAATCTGATCAATGTGAGCCTGCAGGGCCTTAGCCGCATCTATCACGATGTCTTGGCGGACCTGATCCTTGCGGGCCTTGACCAGTTTTTCCAAGCTCAGGCGCTTTGCGCGAGTCTCTTCGACAATGGCGTCGATCGCCTTGAATAGGGCGTCGATGCTCTCGGTTTGGCCAAGCGCATGGTCTTTGGCAGCTTTCAGCTTGCCTTCGACCTCCCCGCACCACTTCACGGTGGCATCGGCGTCGGCGAAGTCTTTGTCCGTCGACAGGTTGGTGTTGATGTTGGCGATGACCTGCAGGGCGTGTGACTTGAAGGCGTCCAGGTTGCTGGCGGTTACCATCCCCGTCACATCAATGCGCAGCGCCGGTAGCTGATCGGGGGCAGCGCCAATGACCTCGGCCTTCACTTCCTTCACTTCGAAGCTGCCCAGGTCTTCCTCGAACTGGGCCCAGCCGGCTACCAGTTGCTCCCGACGGCCGGCAACAGGCCGGTATTCCATATGTTCGAAGTTGGTCTTCGTGCCATCCGAGCATACGAAAATCACGCGTTCGGCGCCGCTGACCAGCAGCTGCTGTTCCAGCTGCCAGTAGTAGTGTGGATCCAGCTCGCCGGCGCGAATCATCGCCACCACCTTCTGGTTCCACAGCTTGTGCTCGAAGAGGGTGTCACCGAGCATCGTGGCCCCGTCCATCGAGGCCAGCAGGTTGCCGCTGGTGCCAACGATTGGGTAGAGCTCTTCGCCGAGCATTTCCTCGACCAGGGGTCGGGCCAGCTCTTCGGTAGCGTGGCCACGGTCGAAGATGGCCTGCTGCTGCGGGGTGACTTCTTCGACGATGCCGGTCTTTTTCAGCGCCAGCAGGTCGTTGCGGGTCTGGTACTTCGAGGCGCCCATCATCGCGGGCGCCTCCGAAGCGGTGAAGTAGCTGGAACGAAGGGCGTGCCACTCGGGCGTGCCTTGCTGGACGTTATGCACTTGCATTGGTGGCTTCTCCTTCAATTGGAGCCAGGGCGCGGATGCGCTCGATTTGCTCTGGGGTGATTGCGTATTTGCTGCTGATCGTGCTGATCAGGTGGTCGGGACTGGTGCGGCCGGCTGCGATCAGGCCGCGCCACTGCTCGCTGCTGTCGTCGAGCTTGCTGTCGGGGTAGGGCGGCAGCTGCTTTGGCTCGTCCGCCTTGCGTGCTGGCGTCAGGTCACGCATGGGCTGGGATGTTTCTTCCAGCTCGTCCGGGCTGTAAACGCCCAGAATCACGTCGGGGCAGTACAGGCGCGACCAGCGCTTGGTGGCCAGGTAGGCCAGCTGCTGGCGCGGATCGTCTGCCCACAGCGTGCTGTTGCGGGTGCGTGCCTGGGCCAGAAGCAGCTCGAGCACCCGGGGCTCGGCTTCACCGCGGAAAGTCGCCCAGACGCGAACGCCCAGGCCTTCCTCGTCGGCCATCTTCCAGCCAGGAGTGCGGTACTCGCCCTTCTCACCCCTTTTGATCTCGAACTTGCCGATGACCTTTTCCCACTCGCCGAACCACTCGTAGTGCAAGCGATCGACGACTGGGGCACAGGTGGTGATGACCGCGTTTACCAGCTGGGCCTCGTAGCCGAGCACGCCGTTGACCAGGTGAGTCTTCTGGGCCACAGCAAAGGGGTTCATCTTCCACTGCATGGACTGCATCACTACGGCGAGGCAGTCAGCGGGGTTGCCGTTGAAGTGCTTTGGCAGCGTGGCGCGTCCGGTGGCCATGACTTCGGCCAGGCGCATCATCTTGTCGAGGCTGTCGCCATCGAGCACCAGAGCGCTGGTGCTGGTTGCTGCATGCGGCAGGACATGCAGGTTTTGCTCATGCGCCACCGGCGCAACGGTTTGACTGGACATGCGGGTTACCTATCGGGTGATGGCGTCAGCCAGCCCGATCAGCACAAGCCAACCGGTCCAGCCAAGGAGGGATTTGAAGGCGCCGCGCCAGATCAGGTGGCGGCGCCGGCGTTGGGCTTGAGTCATGGAAACTTCACAACACACATGTCGCCGCGGAAGCGGATCGTTGTGCCCAAGGGAAGATCGCGGAACAGAAAAAAGCCCTGACGGTGCAGGGCTTCAACGATCAGCGGGAAGTTAGGGGCGATGACTGCTCGGCACTTATTGGACATGGCGCACCTCCTGGAGCACCGGCGGGCGCCGGCAGAGAAGGGCAACACGGCGGGCGCGGGCCGAATGGATGCGCATGTGCATCAGCTCGGACTGCTTGTAGTTGATGTCGCCGCGGTACAGCGCGTAGCTGACCATGCCTGCGGCTGCGGCAAGTTCGGCCTCGGCTCCCACCAGTTCACCTGGTGGCAGCGCCAGCGCTCGCTCGATGCTCTCGTCGAACACCGTCTGCGCGGTTTGATTGAACATGGTGGGATCCTCAGTGGTGCAGCAATGCAGTCGCTTTAAGGTTGATGGTGATGGGTGTTACGGGATGTAAAGCGCACGACCGTGCGCGTTAACGGCTGCATGGGTGTGTGATCTGGCCGGCGCTGATCTCCGGCGTGCTGGCTTGGAAGCGGAGCCATCCAGCTGCTCTAATCACGGCATTTCTGCCTGTGGCCGCTTGTGCCCAGTAAACAGCGCATCAGCATGCGCATTCAGATCACACACCGATGCAGCCTGGTGATGGGGAACCAGGTACATCGGGCCGTCTTTCCGGCTGTCAGGGAAATCAGAACCAGACGCGCCGGTCGAAGATGACCGCAGTCCCGGCGATGAAGCCGAGCTGCTCGGGCTCAACGCCTGGGTTCTGTTTGAGGTAGTGGGCGCGATAGATGGTCGTAGCCTTTTCGTTGCGGGGAAGGTGCTTCAATAGGCCATCCTCGTCGACGAACATGTCGGTGCCCTTGCCGTTGTGCAGTACGCCGACCTGCTCGAGGTCGCCGCCGTCCAGGTGTGGCACGATCAAACCGCGCAGGGTTTGCAGCGTCGGCGCCGCCGGCAGGTTGATGTTCAGGTTTAGTTCGGTGCCATCCGGGCGGATGACGGTGTAGTTGGTGTTCATTGCGTGATCCTCGGTCGATTTCCCGTCAGCCCCTCGGGAGAAGGGCTACCAGTGAAATCTCAGGCCCTGCGCGCTTCTGCCATCGCTGCATTGCGCGTGTCGGCGGCCAGGTCAGCAGCCCAGAAGCGGCCAGCCTTCACATGCGCGATCAGGTGGCGGTTGTAGGAGCGGGCTTTCTCAACGAGTTGTTGCTTGCTCATGTCGGTGTTCTCCGGTTGATTTCCCGATTGGCCCTTAGCCTCAAAGGCCAAGCAGTGAAATCTGGTGCGACGGCCCCGAGGTCTATACGGCGCAGCCGGTGTGGGAGTCGCCCACGCCCAGCGCGTCAAAGCCTTTCCAAGCCATCGCGATGATTCGTCTGATTGTGTAAAGAGCGCTGGGCTCTTCGGCGGGTGCGTAGGAGGCCCATGAATCTGCGTTTTGCGCAGAACATGGTTTGCATTATGCGCAGAATTAAATCTGCGTCAAGCGCAGAAAATTTTGTGAGGGCGAAAAAAAATCCCGCACGGTGGCGGGATTCTTCGGAAGGCTACGGATCTGTGGTTTGTGTCAGGTGGTTTTGCACTTCGGATAGGAGGAGCGCAAGGCGCTGATGATCAGCGACGATGCTTCCTCAGACCAGCGTTCCGGATTTTTCTTAAGCCATTTGGCAACTACAGCGCCATTTTGCCCATTAGTAACGTTTCCGATTGGGCAAAAAACGATGCCCATCGTGGTGTCCGCAACACCCGCTACGTAGCCGAGATACAGGCCGCCATTCCAGGTCGCGATATTGTCGTTCTCATAATCTGGCAACCATTTGATCAGATCATTGCCGGTGAAAGACCAAGCTGACTGGGAGGCTGATATTGCCAGTGCGCCAATACAAGCTGCGATTTTCTTCATGTTCTCGGCTCGTCCCTAAAGTCCTGTCATTTTGGTGTCGATAACCCGCCCAATGAATCGGCAGTTGCCGTCGATCTCAATCGTACGATAGCCCGGATTGAGCGGGCGCAGGTACTTGATGCCAGCGTCTTCAACGTACTGCTTGAAGGTCTTCTCGCCGCTATCCAGCATCTCAACTACGTAGTACTTGCCGTTGATAACGTCTGACTCGGGGCGCACCAGGATCAACGAGCCGGCCGGGAAGCTGGGATTGCCCAAGCACGTCATTGAGTCGCCCTGGACCTTGAGCCAGAAGCCAATATCGGTGGCGTTTTCGGGCGAGGGGAACCACTCGTAATCCGGGCCCAAGTTGCTTGGCGATTCCGTCAGGTCGCCGGCCTGTACCCAACTGATCAACGGGTATTCCTTGTGTTTCCGTGTCAGCTGCAGGGTAGATGCGACGTTTGTCCCTTCGTCGATCTGCCCGGCCTGAGTCAGGTTTATGTCCAGGGTTTTCAAAATGCGGGCGAGCAGTTCCTTGCTCGCACCCTGCTTCCCGCGCTCCAGGCGCGAGAGGTTGCCAGTGTCTGTGTCGACCTGATGGGCGAGTTCTTCAAGCGTCCAGCCTTTGGCCTTCCGCGCTTTTCTGATGATCTGTCCGATATCCATGGATGAGATTTTCCGTTCGTTCTGCGCGTGACGCAAAGCGAGCTACGCAGATTTTTGTTGCACAGAATCTGCGTAATGCGCAGAATTGATTTGAAACCACCCTCAGAAGGCAATTGCCATGTCACCCCTCAAACGAGCACGACTGTCCCGCAAGTGGACGCTGGCCGATGTAACGGCCCGCGTTGCTGAGCTGGGCGACCGTCTCGATTCGGGAAACCTCTCCCGTGTCGAGCGCGGCGAACAAAAGGCCTCGCCTGCGCTGGCTGAAAAGCTTGCAAAGGTTTTCGAAGGCGACCTGACCGAGATCCACATCCTGTACCCCGAGCGATTCGCCGGGGCCGATGACGTGGCGGCTTGATCATGACGACGACCGCATTAAGCCAGGACCAGGTTGTAAGGTCCCGCAAGAACATGGCCGTTCTCATGCAACGGCTTGCATCGGTTGGCAATGGCCCGGTAGCGCTTGCAGTCGGTTGCGACGAGGCGACGATCAGCCGCATGAAGCCCGAGAAGTTCCAGCAGTTTGCAGAGATCCTTGCAGTGCTGGACTTGAAGATCGTTCCGATGGAGATGCGCTGTTTCAACCAGCGCGACATCGAGGCAATCCTCCACCAGGCCAAGCGCTGGATGGAGCACGTGCAGCACGTCGACCAGCTGGACGAGGAATAGGCTTATGCCTTCCTTCCAGATCAATGACGCGGAGTGGGGCGCGCTGGCCGAAGAGCCAGCCGACGTCTTCAAGCTGTACTGCGCCATCCGCCGGTTTATGGACTACAGGACCGGAGTGTCTGGTGAGAAGCGCCGCTTGAGCGAACAAATGTTCCGCGAAGAGCTGTATATTGCCCCTATTCGCGGGCGGCACGAGTCTGGATCCCCTACCAGGCAGAAGGTCCGCTCGCTCGTTGATCGTCTGATCAGCATCGGTGTTATCTCCCAAATCGGCCCCCTGGTGTTTGAGCTGCCACATGCGGACTGGGATGGTGCGTCCAAACGATCAGCAACCGATGAACAACCACATCAGCAACCACATCAGCAACCAAGCACAAACCAGCTAGAAGGCCCGGAATCAGAGGCCTACAGCGCAGGCGAGCACGGATCAGCAACCGGATCAGAATCAGGCGAAAGCCTGATCAACAACCTACCTCCGTTATCCGTTAAAAGCCCTACTACTCTCTCCGCGCGCGGCTACTTCGCGATGCACGACGGCTGGCAGCCACAGGCAAAGACCTGGGGGCCAACCGCGCTTCGCAACGCCATCCCCAAAGCCGTGCCCGCAGAAACCCTCAATGAATTCCGCTCGTACTGGATCGCACGCCCCGAGAAGGAGCAGTCGCAGGCCCAGTGGGAGCACCAGCTCGCCCAATCCCTGAAACACCACATTCGCCAGGCGCAAGCCGGGGGGTATTCCCATGGATCACAAGGACCTGCCCAAGCAGAAGCCAATCAACAACGTGCCAACGGTGGCAACGGTAACGGCTCGAATGGTCGATACCGGCGCCAAGGTCGTTCAGCTCCCGACCAAGTCCGGGATGCAATCGCAGAGCGAGAGCGACAGGCCGAAGCTTTCCCAGAAGAACCTGGACACGCTCTGGCTGAGGATGGCGGAGATGTACGGCCACCGCTGGACGTCGAGTTTTGGCGTGTCGGCTGACCAAGAGCACAGCTGGGCGAAGATCCTGGGCGGTTTGACTGGTCGCCAGCTCGCAAGCGGCTTGCAGCAGCTGCTCGATCGCGCAACCGAGTTCGACTGGCCGCCGCCGGCGAACGTCTTTCGGGCCATGTGCATGCACGTTTCTGGCTTGCCTCCGATTGACCAGGCATGGACCGAAGCTCTGATGGGCAAGTACAGCCACGAAGCGGTTGAAGTCGCGGCCAAGGCTACCGGCACGTTCGATCTGCGCAGCGCCAAGCACAGCGACAAGTCCCTGCGCCAGCGCTTCGAACGCAATTACGCCATCGTCCAGCGCCGGGCCCAGAACGCCCAGCCACTCGACGGAAAGATCGTCCAGGGCATCGAGCATGACAGCGGCATGAAGGCTCAGCTGGCTCGCTCCCACCAGGAAGCACGCGACCTGATCGCAGCACAGAACATCCCAACAGACCCAAAGGCCGCACGCGCACTGCTGCTGGCCAAGCTCGGAATCAAGCGAGAACTGTCCCATGGCTGAACGAAACGCGATGAAACGTGGCCTGCAGGCCCTTGGCCGCCTCAAGACAGGTGAAATGAACAAGACCGAAGCGGCCTACGAGGAATACCTCAAGGATCGCCAGTTTGTGGGCCATATCGCTTGGTACAAGTTCGAGGGCATCAAGCTGCGCCTGGCTGACAACACGTTCTACACGCCTGACTTCGCCGTGATGCTATCCAACGGCGAGATGCAATTGCATGAGGTCAAGGGCTTCTGGACTGACGACGCCAAGGTCAAGACCAAGATCGCGGCCACCATGTACCCCTTCAAGATCATTGCCGTCACTGCCAAGACCAAGAAGGCCGGCGGTGGCTGGGCATACCAAGAGTTCTAGGGGAAGGACATGAACAAACTGACGTGGTTTGCACAAGAGATCGGTGTTGATAGTTGGCTGCTTCTGGCTGTTGACCTAGATCTGACCAGGCATGGGGAGCCCGAGAACATGATTGGGCACCGCCGTGCCTTCCACCCGTTCCAGCTCGATGAAGACCCACAGGCCCTGGCCAAGGCCATCGAAGAAATGACCGAAATCATGGGGCGGCTGAGTGCGCCGCCTCGCTCTGCCTCGCGCGCGTGCGCGTTTACCCCCGCCCTCCAGGAGCAACAGCCATGACCAAGCCAGCCCAAAACCTTGACCTGACCAACGCCTGCACCATGGCCATTGCGGCCGGTACCGCGAGCGACTACTCAGCCCGGTCGAACTCGCCAGAGGTTTCGAGGGCCATGGAAAAGCTCTCCCTGCGCTTTGCTGAGCTGGCGCTGGAAGCCCTGGGCGGTGAGGCAGGTAAGGGCTCCGGCGATGAAGCCGCCAGTGCCTGACCAGCTGACCCTGTTTGCAGAGCCGGTGCGCGCCGCTGTCATGGCGGCGCGTCCGGTTGTGCTCTGTGAACCCCCAGCCTCCCGACCTGGGCCCAAGCGCATCGATTGGTTCCGGGTCATCACCACTGTCCTGCGCTCTGGATACTCCATCCAGGCGCTAGCGGACGAGATCGGCGTGGCTCGAACCACGCTGATTGGCTGGCGGCAGGGTGCGGAGCCTCGTTACAGCGAGGGCGAGCGCCTTGTGCTGCTCTGGTGCGAGAAGACCGGGCAAGGTCGCGAGAGCATGCCCATGTGCACCACCAGCGACTGGTGGGCCTATCACGCCAAATAGCCAGGGCCTCACTCTTGATCGGATGTCACTTTGACAGCACTATCTCAAGCTCCCGTAGCTGCACATAACCTAGGAGCTGTGATGTCTGAAATGGAAAAGCTCGCTGAGAAGCTGAAGCAACAAAAGCTGCAGAACGAATCGACTCAGGTCAATTCTGAAGAACTGACCCAGCAATGGGTGTCTTCGCTCGACGACCTGGTCTCCGATATTGAATCGTGGCTAAAGCCTCTGGTGGATGCGAATGTTCTACGCATCAAGCGCGAATCGATTGTCATCCATGAAAATCCGCACCCCGAGCTGCGCACCAGGTATCCCGCCCCGGTGCTGACACTCACGCTCAACGGCAGCGAAGTGAAGATAAAGACCAAGGGCCGTTACATTTTCGGGTGTGTGGGTCGTGTAGACATCGAGGCTGGAGTGAAAACCTGGATAGTTACTCGCCATGTCGAAGATGGCAGGGAGCATTGGATTATTCGCCGTCAAGGCGACGCCAGAGATGCGGTCGCATTCAATTCCGACTCACTTGCAGAAGCTCTGAGTGACTACCTCTGATATTGCGATGAATAATTAGTCGGGAACCCGACGCCCAGCTGCACCGACCCTGTGTGTCATCGATGCCCCGCCACCGAGCGGGGTTTTCTTTGTCACCAGCCTGGAGGCGCCCATGAAAGCCCCAGTAAGGAGCAGAAGTATGGCGAGCAACCCGGAAGGACTTGTGGAGGCGGTCGGGGCCTCGGTGGCCAGCAAGGGGCTGTACGCCGGTGGCGTGGCGGGCCTTGTTGGATGGTTGACCCAGGTGAACTGGGTTGGCGTGGGTGGTGTGGCCCTGGCCCTGCTTGGTTTCCTGGTCAATACGTATTTCCAGATCCGCAAGGACAGGCGCGAAGCCGCTGAGAGCCAGGCCCGCATCGAAGCGCTCAAGGGGCAGTGCCGCCCATGAGCAACCGCAACCGCATTGCGGTCGGCCTGCTGACCATGAGCCTGGCCGGGTTCGGCGCCTGGAAGGCCAACGAAGGGTTCACAGACACGGCCGTCATTCCCACCAAGGGCGACGTGCCCACCATCGGTCACGGCTCGACGCGCTGGGAGGATGGCACCCGCGTCCGCATGGGCGACACCATCACCCGCCAGCGTGCCGAGGTGCTGGCCCGCAACCTGCTCACCGAAGACGAGAAGGCATTCGCCGCCAGCCTACCGGGCGTGAAGCTGTTCCAGGACGAGTTCGATCTGTACATGGACTTCGTCGGCCAGTACGGCATCGGCACCTGGCGCGCTGGCTCACCCCGGCGCGACCTGCTGGCCGGCAACTACGTCCAGGCCTGCCACGACCTGCTCAAGTACAAGTACGCCGCCGGCTACGACTGCAGCACGCCGGGCAACAAGCGGTGCTGGGGCGTTTGGGAGCGGCAGCTTAAGCGCCACGCCAAGTGCATGGAGGCTCAGCGATGACCAAGTACCTGCTCGCAGCCGCCGCTGCGCTTCTTCTCGTATCGATTCTGGCGTTTTGGCGCCTCGACCATGTCAGCGCCAGCCTTACCACCCAAACGAAGCGCGTAGGCGAGCTGGAGGCGTCCATAGCCTCACGCAAGGAAACCCAGCGCCTACTCACCCAGCTCGACACCGAACACACCCAGGAGATCAACGATGCCCGCGCGAAGAACAAGGAACTGCTTGATTGCCTCAGCACTGGCTGTAAGCGGCTGTCAGTCGTTGCCAAGTGCCCCGCTGTGCGACCCACCACCGGCGCCGCCAGCATGGATGATGCAGAAGCGCGAGCCGAACTTGACCCCGCGCATGCTCGACGAATTGTCGCCATCCCCACAGACGGTGACGACGCCATCAGGCAACTGACGGCCTTGCAGGACTACGTAAACCAAGTCTGCCTCAGGCAGCAGCCCGCCAAATAGTCGGGATTCCGACGGCTCCGGCCCCTGATCCTTGGTTACCCATGCTTCTCAGTGGTTACCAAGGAGTCTCAGGCCATGCCAGCACCCGACAACCTCACCGTTCAAACCCCGGGCGAGCCCATCGTCCAGCCCACCACCCAGCAGCAGACCACCACCAGCACCGAGCAGCAGCCGGAGCCCGAGTACATCGGCAAGCACAACGGTGGTGGCCGCTACCGCATCTTCCGCACCCCGGCCGGCGCCGAGCATGGCGACTGGTTCAGCGACTTTGTGGCCACAGGCGAAGGCGCCAAGGAAGCCGCTCAGGCCGAGGCCGACCGCCTGAACGCTGGCGGTGAGCCGTTCTTCAAGCCCGAAGAAACCCAGCAGGCCACCCCCGCCGCGCAGGTTACTGCCGAACAGCCCACCACCCAGCAGCAGACCAACAACCGCAACCAGGCGGTCCTCACCGATGAAGGCTGGCTTGTCCCTGAGCTGCCGGCGCGCAAGGAGTAACGCCATGTGCGGATCAAAACCCAAGAAGCCCAAGGTCGTGGAGACCGAGGCACCAGAAGTAACAGCGCAGAAGGCCGCAGACGAAGCGGCCCAGAAGGCGAACGAGGAAACCGCTGCTATGCGCCGCCGCAAGGGGCAGAGCAGCCTGCTCTCCACCGCAGGCGCTGCTGGCACAGTCATCGAGCAAGGAAAAAGGACCCTCGGGGCATGAACGCTGACCAGATCTGCAAGACCTTGAGCACGCTCAAGTCGCTGCGCAACCCGCATGAGCAGGTCTGGCGCGACTGCTTCGACCACACCTACCCAGTGCGCGGAAATGGCTTCTACGGCGACATGATGACCGCCCAGGAGGCGTTGAACCGCAAGGCTCGCATTCTGGACGGAACCACCACCGACGCCGCCCGTACGCTGTCTTCGTCTGTGCAGTCTGGCCTAACCCCGGCCAACAGCCTGTGGTTTGGCATGGATGTGGGCAATGCCACCGAGGACGAGAAGCGCTTCTTGAGCGATTCGGCCGAGATCATCTGGGAGAATATCCACGCATCGAACTTCGACGCGGCCGCTTTCGAAGGCCTGCTCGACGTGGTGTGTGCCGGCTGGTTCACTCTGTACATCGACCAGGACCGCGAGAAGGGCGGTTACCTGTTCGACCTGTGGCCGATCTCTGGCGTGTACTGCTCGGCCTCCAAGCCGGGCGGCAAGATCGACACCGTCTACCGCTCGTACAAGCTCACCGCCGAACAGGCGATCAACGAGTTCGGTGAAGGCAACGTCAGCGAAACCACGCGCAAGCTGGCCATGGACAAGCCGCAGGAGCTGGTCGAATTCGTCCACGCGATCTACCCGCGCACCAGCTATGTGGTAGGTGCCCGCCTGGCCAAGAACATGCCCATCGCTTCCTGCAAGGTCGAGGTGGCCGCCAAGAAGCTGGTCAGCGAGTCCGGGTACCACGAAATGCCTGTGGTCGTGCCGCGCTGGATGATGATTCCTGACAGCGTGTACGCCACTGGGCCGGTGGCCGAAGCCCTGCCGGATGCTCGCACCCTCAACGAAATGGTGCGCATGGACATGGCCGCCGGCGACCTGGCGATTGCCGGCATGTGGATTGCCGAGGATGACGGGGTGCTAAACCCCCGAACGGTCAAGGTAGGCCCGCGCAAGATCATCGTGGCCAACTCTGTCGACAGCATGAAGCCGCTGCAGAGCGGTTCGAACTTCAACTACTCCGACAGCCGTATCACCAGGCTGCAGGGCGCTATTCGCAAGACCCTGATGGCTGACCAGTTGCAAGCACAGGACGGCCCGGCCATGACCGCGACCGAGGTGCATGTCCGCGTGAACTTGATTCGTCAGCTGCTGGGCCCGGTCTACGGCCGGCTCCAGACCGAGTACCTGCAACCCCTGATCGAGCGCTGCTTCGGCATCGCCATGCGCGCCGGGATCCTCGGGCAGCCACCCGCCAGCCTGGCCAATCGCCCTTACACCGTGCGCTATCTCAGCCCGCTGGCCCGTGCCCAGAAGCTGGAAGAGGTCACGGCCATCGATCAGTACGTTGCGGGCTGCGCCGCCGCAGCTCAGGCCCAGGTGGCCGCCGGGCAAGATCCTGACGCTATGGACAACGTCGACCTCGACGCCGCCGCACGCTTCCGTGGCGAAGCCCTGGGCGTTCCATCGTCCGTCATCCGCACCGAGGCCGACCGCGACAAGGTTCGCCAGCAGCGCGCCGACGCCAGGCAGGCCGCTATCGAGCAGCAGCAACAGATGGCCATGCAGCAGGTCGTCACCCAAGCCGCAGTCAAGCAAGCACCAGGAGCAGCAGCGTGACCGACTACACCCCAGAGCAGCTTGACGCCATGTTCAAGCGGGTATTCGAGCAGCACGCCGAGGGCGTGATCGTGCTCGAGCACCTGATCCAGCGTTTCAGCAAGAACGCCGTAACCGTGGGCGGCATCGATGCCGTGCTGCGTACCTACCTGCAGGCCGGCCACCGTGAGGTGCTGGACCACATCCTGCTCCGCATCAACCGCGCCAATGGCGTGCAAGACCAAACCCAAGAGGAATGACCATGCAAACCTTCATCGGCACCAAGATCATCCTGGCGCTCGCCATGACTCGCGCCGAGTTCGTGGCTTATCGCTATCCAAACCAGACGCCCAACCCAGATGCCGGCTCGCCAGAAGACGAAGGCTACCTGGTCGAATACACAGATGGCGGGAAACCCAACCACCCCAATCACACCGGCTACATCAGCTGGTCGCCAAAGCAACAATTCGAAGCTGCCTACTTCCCGGTGGCCAACGTTGGTGGCCTGGCACCGCATCAGATCCGGGTGGTTGGGGAAAAGGCTCAACTCGATGTGAAGCTGGCCAAGCTAACGGCATTCCAGGAATCGCCGAGGTACAGCACGGTGGATAGCGACGAGCAGTCCAGGCTTTCACTGCAGCGAGATGCGATGGCTGCCTATTCGCAGGTTTTGGGCCTCCGTATTGCAGCGTTCGGGGGTGAGGCATGAACTGGTTCATCCACGGCCGTCTCGGCCATTTCCTGCACCAGGAAGCAGGCGAGGGCGGCGACCCAAGTGGCGGCGCCCCAGCAGCAACCCCTCCGGCCACCACCGTGCTCAACGCTGGCGCCACCAACGACTGGATTCCCGAGAAGTACCGCACCAACAAAGAGGACGGCAGCCTTGATCTTGAAGCATCGTCGCGGAAGGTTGCCGAGGCCTACCGCCACCTCGAAACGCGCATGGGCTCCGGTGATGCGCCGCCCAAGGATGCTGGCGAGTACTCCGTCAGACTGGAAGGCATCGAGGGCTTCAACTGGGATGAATTCAAGGCTGATGAATCCACTCAGTCGTTTTTGAAGGGTGCACACGCCAAGGGCATGACCAACGCCCAGGTCGAGTACGTCATCGGCGAGTACATGAAGGCGGCGCCCGGCCTGGTCCAAGGTGGTGCACAGCTCAGCAATGAAGATTGCACAGCAGCACTCAAGGCCGTGTGGGCCGATGACCAGGCCATGCAGACCAACCTCAAGTCTTCGTACCGCGCGGCCGAGGCTTTCGCCAGCGCAGAGGGCCAGCCAGGCAGCTTCCAGAACCTGATGGCCAAGTACGGCAACGACCCAGACTTCATCGCCTTCACCTCCAACATTGGCAAGGAACTGGCCGAGGACACACTGATCAGCAATGGTGTGGTCAGTGAGCAGGACTTCGCGACCAAGACAGCCGAACTGCGCTCCCAGCTCGATGCGCTGCCGTCCCACGATCCGAAACGCGAGCAGATCCGCGCCCAGCTGGATCAACTCTACGCCGCCAAGTACACCCAGAAGCCCTCCCGCCTCGGCGCATAAGCGCTGCCGCCAAATAGTCGGGAAACCGACACCCCGCAACTCCGACCATCACAGGCATCCCGGTAGAGATACCGGGCCGGCCTGCGGTGGCACGCAGATACCCGGAACGCCCCAGGCGCAGCAAAGCCGATGCACGCCAGGAATCCCGGCCCGCCTAGCGGACACCCGGAAGGCAATCCCTGAATCCGCATTGGAGTGCACCGTATGTCCTTCCAAATCACCGAGGCGTTCGTACAACAGTTCGCCGACAACTTCCGCCACGTTGCCCAGCAGATGACGTCTCGCCTGGAGCGCTGCGTGTCTATCGAGCCCAACATTGTGGGTATGTCCAAGTCGGTTAACCGCCTGGGCCAGCGTACCGCGCAGCGCCGCACCCAGCGCCATGCTGACACCCCGATCAATGACCAACCCCACTCGACCCGCTTTGTTGACCTGTTCGACTGGGACGATGGCGACATGATCGACGACCTGGACAAGGTCCGCATGCTGGTCGATCCGACCTCGGATTACGTTAAGGCCATGGTGGCTGCCCTCAACCGTGCCAAAGACGACGAGATCATCGCGGCTTTTGGTGGCGGCTCCCGCAGCACTCAAGGTGGCGCCGTAATCCAGCTGCCGAACACCCAGAAGATCGCCGTGGGCGGTACCGGCCTGACCAAAGCCAAGATCATCCAGGCGCGCAAGCTGTTCCGGAAGAACGAGGCGGACAACCACAACGGTGAAGAACTGTTCATCACCTACAGCGCGCAGGCAGCAGCGGACATCCTGGCTGACCCGACCCTGACCAGCGCTGACTACTTGGCCGGTCGCTTCCTGCAGGAAGGCGACGTAGAAGGCAAGTGGATGGGCTTCACCTGGGTGCCTTCCGAGCGCACCCCATACGACGGTGCTACCCGCCGCCTGTACGCCTGGACCAAGTCCGGGATGATCCTGGGCAAGGGCAAGGACATCACCACCAAGGTTGGTGAAGACCCTGGCAAGGGCTTCAACACCCGTGTCTACGCCAAGATGGCCGTGGGTGCGGTGCGGGTTGAAGAAGAGAAGGTCGTCGAGATCTCTGTCACTGAGGCTGCGTAAGCGGCTTCGGTCATCCATTCCTGAAAGGAGCCAACCATGGCAACCGTAAACTCTTCCGTAGCCGCAGCCCGCGCGGCTCTCCCACAGCAGCTGGTGAAGCTCAACCAGCAGGGCGCAGATGTGCAGATTCTCGTTAGCACCTACACCGTCCCGGCCGGTGGGGTGGCTATCGGGGACAAGATCAAGTGGGGCTCGCTCCCGCTCGGCGCCCGTCTGCTGCCCACCACCAAGCTCTATTTCGGGGCAGGTGCTGCCTCTTCCACTCTCAACCTGGGCGACACGGCCAGCCAGGCGCGTTATCTGGCTGCTTCCTCTGTAGCGGCCGCTGGTAGCGCAACCGCCGAGGCTGTGTACGCCAATGGTGGTCTGTTCGACGTATCCGTCGTGGCGCCAGGCCAAGCGGCCGACCAAAGCGAACTGTTCTCCACGGTCGCTGGCGCTGCCCTGCAGGCGGGGCAAGTCATCACCCTGGTGGCGCAGTACGCCGGTCAGAACTGAGCGCAGCTGCCATGGATGGCGTTTCACCTGCCGGGGCCTGATGGCCCCGGTGTTTTTTCTGGAGGCACAAGGCATGGCAATGGCTACCGGTGTTTCGATTTGTTCCAACGCGCTGTTGATGCTGGGGGCCCAGACCATCAACGACTTTCAAGACCAGCTCAACCTCGACCGGGCGAAGCTGTGCGCCAACCTCTATCCATTCCAGCGTGACAGCATCCTGCGGGCCCACACGTGGAACTGCTGCATCAAGCGTATCGTGCTGGCGCCGCTGGCCCAGCCACCGGCCTTCCGTTACTCCGCTGCCTTCCAACTGCCCGCCGACTGCCTGCGGGTTCTGGAGGTTGGCACCGGTGGCCAGCAGATCGACTACTTGGTCGAAAGCCGCACAATTCTGGCCGATGCGATGGCTTTGGAACTGCGCTACGTGTTCCAGAACGAGGTAGAGGCAACGTGGGATTCCCACCTGGTGGACCTGATGACCGCGGCTATGGCTGCGGTTTTGGCGTATCCGATTACCCAGTCCACCTCGGAGCGCGACAGCCGTGAGGCCAAGCTGGCTCAGTTGCTGCGCCAGGCTAAAGCCGCTGATGGTCAGGAAGACCCGCCGCAAACCTTGGGCGATGAGCATTTGCTGGCCTCGCGGTTCGGTAATGGCTGGGGGATCGGCTAATGGCGCGGGTCACGCTGATTCAAACCAATTTCACCGCCGGCGAACTCTCTCCCCGCATGTACGGCCGCGTCGATATCGCCCGGTACCAGAACGGCGCCATGACGATGGAAAACGTGTGGCCGGTGGTGCACGGCGGTGGTGTGCGCCGTTACGGCACGCTGCACTGCGGTTCGGCCAAGTACGCAGACCGTGGCGCAATCCTGATTCCCTACGTGTTCAACACCGCTCAGGCTTACATGTGCGAGTTCGGTGACCTGTATGTGCGCATCTACTTCCCGGACGGCACGTACTCGGGCGTCGAGCTGGTGAGCCCCTACAGCCAGACCATGCTCCGCCAGATCGAGTTTGTGCAGGGCGCCGATACCATGTTCCTGTTCCACCAGGGCGTGGAGATCAACCGCCTGCGTCGGATCACCAACACCGAGTGGAGCCTGGCACCGGCGCCCTTCGTGACGAAGCCATTCGACGAGCGCGGTATCGACTTCGCCACCGGCCTCACCCTGAGCGATCCATCGGTGGGCACCGGCCGAACGCTGACTTCTGTGGTATCGGCCTTCCTGGCAGCGGACGTTGGCCGTGAGGTCTGGTCCGGCGCCGGCGTGGCCAGGATCACTGGCGTCACCAGCGGCACAATCGCCACGGTTGAGGTGCTGAACGCCTTCCCATCTGCCAGCCTGCCGTCGTGGTCGATGAAGGGCAGCCCACAGACCACCAACACACTTAGCGCCTTCACTCCCGTGGGCGCGGTGGTAACCATGACCCTGGGCGCCGCTGGCTGGCGCTCCGATGACGTGGGCAAGTTCGTGAAGATCAACAGCGGCCTGCTGGAGATCACCGCGTTCACCAGCACCACCATAGTCTCGGGCGTCATCAGGGTCGCTCCTACGTCGGCCACTGCGGCGCCAGCCAATGCATGGACCCTTGAAGCCAGCGTCTGGAACGCTGTTGATGGCTACCCAGGTAGCGGCACTCTGTACCAGCAGCGCCTGGCTGTGGCCGGTTCTCCCAGCTTCCCCCAGACCATCTGGGAGTCTCGCACCGGCGAGTACCTGAACTTCGAACTGGGCACCAAGGACGATGACGCCTTCACGTTCAACCTGTCCTCCGACCAGATCAACCCCATCCTGCACATGGCGCAGATGAACGCCCTGATCCCGCTGACCTATGGTGGCGAGTTCACCATGACCGGTGGCGTCGAGAAGCCCATCACACCAACCAACATCCAGTCGAAGAACCCCTCGGTTTATGGCTGCAACCGCGTGCGCCCCGTCCGGATCGGTAACGAGCTGTACTTCATTCAGCGCGCCGGCCGAAAGCTGCGGGCCATGGCCTACAAGTACGACTCCGACAGCTACGGCTCGCCCGACATGTCGGTGCTGTCCGAGCACGCCACAAAGTCCGGGATCATCTCGATGGCCTACCAGCAGGAGCCGGAAAGCATCCTGTTCATGGTCAGGGCGGACGGTGTGATGGCCACCATGACCGTGGATCGTGACCAGGACGTGGTCGGCTGGGCTCGACAGGTAACCGATGGCTACTTCGAATCCGTGGCCGCCATCCCCACCGAAGACGGCGACCAGATCTGGGCGATTGTTCGCCGGAACATCAACGGTCAGAACGTGCGCTACATCGAGCGTTTTGTCGAAGGCTGCCAGGTTGACGATGGGATCTTCGCCACCAGCGTGGCGGGCCAGGTAACGTGGGGCGGCCTAGCTCACCTGGAAGGCAAGACCGTCGATATCGTCGCTGACGGTGTGGTGATGCAGCAGCAGGTGGTCGCTGGCGGCCAGGTCACTCTCCCACGCAAAGCCTTCAACGTGCAGATCGGCCTGCACTTCACAAGCACCATCAAGACCCTCACCCCGGAAGTCCAGGGCGGAACCGGCAGTGCCCAGGGCAACAGCATGCGCTGTGCAGAAATCACCCTGCGGTTCCTCGACACCACCGGTTGCAAGATCAACGGCCAGACCATCGCCTTCCGCAATCTGGGCTCCAGCACGCTTGACCAGCCGCCACCACTGTTCAGTGGCGATCACCGCGTTGAAAACCTCGGATGGGATCGGGGGCGTTCCTCGATCGAGATCACCCAGGACCAGCCGCTCCCGTTCCACCTGCTCTGCGTCATCAAGAAGATGACCATTAACGACTGAGGAATCACCATGATTCGGCCCGCTACACATGACGATATCCCGCGCCTGGTCGAACTGGGCGCCTTGCTGCATGGGACCAGCAGCTATTCCAACTCAAGCTTCAACCCTCAAAAGGTTGCCACTCTGCTTGGCAACTTGATCGATGGGCAGGGCGTGGTGTTCGCCGCAGTGGTGAATGGCCAAGTCGTCGGCGCCTTCGCCGGCGGCGTGAGTGAGCAATGGTTTAGCGACGACCTACTGGCCTACGAGTATTCGATCTTCATCGAGCCCAGTAAGCGCCATGGCGTGATTGCCTTGAAGCTGGTGCTGGCGTTCCAGGCTTGGGCCAAGGCCAAGGGTGCCAAGGAAATCCACATGGGCATCACGACCGGGATCAGTGTGGAAGGAACTTCCCGGCTATATCGCCGCCTGGGCTTCACCTATGTTGGCCCGCTTTTCAAGATGGAGGTAGATCATGGGCGTTGAAACTGTCGCGCTGGTGGCGCTAGCTGCATCCACCGCATTTTCGGCCTACAACTCGGTGCAGCAAGGCAAGCAGGCCCAGCTCAACGCTGACGCCCAGTCGGAACAAGCCCAGATTGATGCGGACAACGCCGCCAGCGCCGCGAAGGTGCAGGCCGACCGCATCCGCAAGCTGGCGCGCAGCCAGGCGGGTGAGGCCAATGCCGCGCTTGCGGCATCCGGCGTCGAGGTCGGCGCCGGTACCGCCTTGAACATCAACCAGGGTATCTATCAGAACGCCGAGGAAGACGCGGTGATGACGATCCTGAACGGCGAGAACCAGCGCCAGCGTGGCTACGTTGACGCCGATAACATTGCCCTCGCGGGCAAGCAGCAGCGCTCAGCTGCAAATGCTCAGGCAATTGGCACCGTTCTACAGGCCGGCGCCCAGTATGGTTCTTGGAAGGCGAGCGCAGCCGGCCGAAACGGGTCGGTGCCGCAGGCAGGGGGTAATGGCTGATGGCAACTATCCCAACAGGGCCAGCAGTGCCTCGCGTTCTGCCTGAGGCCCAGCAGAACCGAGTCATCACCCTGGACAACAGTGGTCAAGCGCAGGCAGGCCAGCAGGTAGCCAGCGCTGTTCAGCGTGCCGCCTATGGGGTACTCGATCAACGGCGGCAAGAAGACCAGGCCCTCGCCCGGGTAAAGGCCAGCAACGCGCTGTTTGAGCGCGAGACGCAGATCAGCACCATTAATTCTGACCTGGCCGAGCAGGTGCGCTTGGGCACCCTGAGCCACGACAAACTGGAAGAGGCGTACACCAGCGCAGTTCAGAAGCTTGAGCCCCTGCAATTCTTCGGGCTGTCTGAGCCAGAAATAGAGCGCATGGGCTTGGCCCAGCAACGCCTGCAGCTGGCCGGTCAAGAGGGCGTCCGCAAATTGGCCATCGGTGCCCGTGCTGACGCTGCCAAGGGTGACTTAGCCACGCGGCTTGACCTGATCGGCAAGGAAGCGGCCATGCCCGGCGTCGATATCGGCAAGCTGAATTCGCGCCTCGACGGCGAGGACATGGACATGGCCGGGCGCCTTGCCTACGGCGAGATGTGGCCGGCCAAGAAGCAGGAGGCCAAGGACGCGAACTGGACCACCCAGGCTACCCAAAGGGTGGTCGCCGCACGTGATGGGCTCGGTACCTTGCAGCAGATCGAGCACGACCTTACCGCGGCTGACGGTTTCTACGCCGGCAAGCTGGACCCGGATAAGCGCAACCAGCTGCTCAACACCGTCACCGGGCGGATCTACCAGGTGAAGGAACACGCCCAGCGCCAGGCTGAAATGCGGGAAATGAAGGCTGAACGCGTGCTGGCGCAGATGGACCGCCAGGCGGCAACCGGCATCCCTCCGACGCCGGCAGACCAGCAGCGGTGGCGCTCAAGCCTGGCCGGCACGTCGATGGCCGGCGAGTACAACACCCGCATAACCGAGATGAACGAAGTCCAGGGCCTGCTGCGTAGGCCAATGCTCGAGCAGCAGCAGTACTTGGACAGCAAGCGCCGGCAGATGGCCGAGACAGGCGGATCGGTGACGGCAGTGGCCAACCTCAACCGCCTGCAGACCGCCGTCGACAACAATCTCAAGATGATGCGCGAAGACCCATTGACCTTTAACGCGATGCGGACGGGGCAGGACGTTGAGCCGCTGGACGTCAGCGGCATTGCCACGCCTGAGGGCCAGGCGCGCCTGGCCGAGCAGCTGGGGCAGCGTTACGACATTGTGAACTCGGTACGCAGCGCCTACGGCCCGCAGGTAGCCCGCAACCCATGGAAGCCAGGCGAGCAGGCCATGCTCACTTCCATGTTGGCCCAGGCCGACGACGGCACCAAGTTGACAATCTTCGGCACCCTGGCCCAGGCCGCTCCAACAGGCGCTGACTATGCCGCTGCCATCAAGCCGCTGGTGGCTGATCAGCCTGTCACCGTGCTGGCCGGCATGGCCAAGTTTCGCGACCTCAAGGGCGCTGACGGCACGGATGTGCCCAAGATGCTGCTGAGTGGGCAGAAAATCCTCGACGACAAGTCGGTACCGAAACCTAAAGAGGACCTGATGCGCACGGCGTTCGATGAAAGCGTCGGTCTTTCCCTTGCCCCCGGTACCCCGCAGCGCGAGCAGGCCTATCAAGGCTTCAAGGCACTGTACGTCAGCACCGCAGCAGCCAAGGGCGTCAGCTATGAAACTGGCGATGACCTGGACAAGGCCACCACCCAGAAGGCGATCGACATGATCACCGGTGGCATCAGTGAGCGCGGCGGGCAGAAGGTCATCAAGCCATATGGCATGACCGATGTGGTGTTCAACAAGGTCGTGGACATTGAGCTGGAAGGCCTGGCCAAGCGCACCGAGTTCCCCATCGGTCAGCTGGAAGACATGCCACTTGAGCCGGTACCGGGCAAGGAGGGCGTGTACTACCTCATGAACGCGGGCCGCATCCAGGTGGACCCCAAGACCAATGAACCTATGATCGTGAGGGTGAAATGACCTGGCTCAACGAGATGGTGGACGCTGGCGAGGTGGCCAGCCAGGAACAACTGTATGACCGCACAACCGAGAAACTTGCCCCGGGCGCCTTCACTGGCGCCCTTAGTGCTATCGGTCCAGGTTTGGCGCGAGGCTTCATTGAAGCTGGCCGCACGGTGCAGACCACGGCATTGCAGCTGGGCAGCGCTGCAATTGAGTCTGACCTAGCGATCGGCGCCAGCTATTTCCCTGAGTTCGAAGACGGCCAGACCCAGGCACAGCAAGAGTTCGGCGAGGGCGAGGCCAGGCGCATTGGTGAGGAAACGGCCAAGTCAGTGATGGACCTGCGCCCAGACCCAACTGAGGTTGGAGTTGTCGGCCAGATCCTGGGCGAGGCTGCAGCCATCTTGCCGCGCACTGTGGCGGGTGTTGTGGCTGCCGGCCCATTGGGCGGCGCTGTAGCCGCCGGTGCACCAGCTGGTTACAGCAGCAAGCAGGTGGCCATGGCCGAGGGGATCGACGAGGACACGGCAAACCTCAAGGGCCTGATCGATGCCGGCACGGTGGGAATTGGCGCCATCCTGCCGGCTGCTCGCTTTGTTGGCCCGGTGCTGGGTGATGCCGCTATCGCCGTGGGAGCGAACGTTGGCCTTGGCATGGCAGGTCGTGGCGCCACGGCAGCCATCTTGGAGAGCGGTGGCTACACCACCCAGGCCGCACAGTACCGGGTGATGGACGGCACGGCACTGGCCACCGATGCCATTCTCGGGGCGGCGTTCTTCGGTATTGGCAGGGCCGGTATGCGGCGTCCCACCACGGACCAGGTCGACGCGGCGCTAACTGAGCGCACGACCCAGCACTTCGACGTTGATGCCGCACCAGGTGCGCCGATTGACCCTCGGTCGGCCATGTCGCATCAGGAGGCCCTGCGTACCGCCATTGCCCAGCTCAGCCGCGGTGAGCCTGTGGCGGTACCGGAAAGCATCCACAGTGCTGAATTTCTCCGTGGGAGCGAGGCGCCAGCGCCCAAGGCTCCGAGCCGCGAAGAGGCCATGGCAAGCGCACGCCAGGAACTGGAGCCGGTAGTACGCCAGGAACTGGAGCAGGAAGCAGCTGGCGTGCTGCCAAACGTAGCCGACATTCGTACCGAACTTGCCGGGCTGCAACGTAACCTCGAAGGCTTGGACGCGACTTACCGGGACCGGGCCAAGCAGTTCCAGGTTGAGGGCCTGAGCCGGAAGCGTGCAGAGACTTCAGCCAAGCAGGCGATCGAGGAAGAGCGCCAGCAGCTGACAGACCGAGTCGCAGCCCTGGAGGAATCCCTGCAGGGGAATCGAACCGGGGAGCTTGCCCGTCGCGACTTGGCAGCGTTGGTACGCGGGGAAACCCCGGAGCGTCTGCAGCCGCGCCTCGAAGAGCGAGCCGATCAGATCATTCAGGGCTTCCAACCGAAACCGCTGGCTGCTGGGGTAATCCAGGGCAATGAACGTCTCAGCCTTGCCGCCTCCGCCCGCGCAGAAATTGCCCGCTTGGTTGCCGAGCAGGATGCGCTGCAGCCTCGGCCGGAGCCGATTGGCTTGGACATTGGTGCGCCGAAACGTGCAACACCTGTGCAACAGGCCGCAACAGAATCGTCTCAACCTGCATCAAAAGTGGCGAAACCTGCATCAGAACCTGCCAAAAGCGGATCAGAAAGGGGCGAAACCGTAACGCCGGAGAAAGATCCAGCAGACATGGCCAGCCCCAGCCAGGCGGAGGCTGACCCCACGGTGCAGTTGGCTGACGAGATCATGGCTCGCATGGATGACATGCAGTTGCCTACCGGCATGCTGGACGAGGAAGGGCGCCCGGTCACCGTGTCTGCGCGTGAGCTGCTGGCCCAGGCTGATGACGATATCAAGGCGGCACAGCAGGATGCTCGAGGGTTTGCGGCGGCGGCAGCTTGCTTTCTGCAGCGTGGATTCGGTTGAATGCGCAATCTGCCATCACATAAAAAGGGATCACCATGAAATGGCTTGCGCTGGCGTTATTGCCGCTGGTCTTGTCGGGGTGCGCTACAGAAGCGAAGTACGAACAGATCCTGCAAAGCTGGGTTGGCTCAAGCGAGCTTGAGCTGATTCAAAAGTGGGGGCCGCCTCAGCAGGCCTATGAAACAGGTGGCCATCGTTTCCTGGTCTACTCGAGCAGCGGCAACATGTACTTGCCGGGAACCGCTCCGACCTACCAGACCACCTATGTTGGCAATACCGCTTACACCAACTCCTACGGTGGCTCACCAGGCATGAACGTTCAGCTGTCGTGCGTGACCACGTTTGAGGTGGCCAACGAGCTCATCACCAACTGGAACTGGCGCGGTAACAACTGCACCGCTAACTAGCCAAATAGTCGGGAAACCGTCTATCTCCCACCCATAGGCTTGCTCCATTCCCCCAGGAGCAAGCCCATGCGTCCCGAATGTATCCAGGCCGTCACGCAGGCGATTGGCCGCACGCTCAACCAGCAGGAAATCCAAGGCATCGAGAACCGGGTTCGCCAGAACATGAAGCAGCTGGCGCAGACAGATCCGCAATGGCAGAGCAAATCTGCCGCTGACCGCCTGACCGAAGCCGCCCGCAAGTCTGCCCAAGACCTGGTGGCCGAAGCTGACCTCAAGAAACGACGTGTTGCCCTGACCATCCTGGCGCACGACCGGGTGCAGAGCTACATGGCGCGGTTCCCCGACCAGCCCCTCGAAGGCCTCGACCGCCTGCTGGCGTTCTCCAGTGACGGCAAGAGCGGCATCCTCTCCATAGAGTCGGCCACCCGCGCCATCCGCGATGACGCCCTGAGCCGCATGCTCGACGTCATCGATGTGACCAAGGGCAAGTTCATGGGCCTCTTCCAGGATCAGCAAGGCAACTTGGCGCTAGTGCGCGAGCTGCACGGCGAGGACTCCGGCGATGCGGTGGCCAAGGCTGCCGCAAAGTCGTTCCAAGATGTCACTGAGCAACTCCGTCTGCGCTTCAACCGAGCCGGCGGGGACGTGGGCAAACTCGATGACTGGGCCATGCCGCGCGATCACTCGCAGGTGAAGGTGGCCCGCGACCAGGCGCAGTGGGTTAGCGACCACTTGAAATGGGCGAATCGGGGCAAGTACCTGAACGAAGACGGCACACCGATGAATGACCAGCAGCTGACCGACTTCCTCGGCCATGCCTGGGAAACGCTGGCTACCGGCGGCCTGAACAAGACGGAGCCCGGCGCCGTCTCCGGCAATGGCATGCGTGCCAATCGGGGCAGTGAGTCGCGACAGATCCACTACAAGGACGCCGAAAGCTTTATCGCCGCCCAGCAGGCTTACGGTGACAAGAACTTGCTCGAGCTGCTGATCGGTCACATCGATCGGGCGTCGCGGGATATCTCCCTGGTCGAGAACCTTGGGCCAAATCCAAACCACCAGATGCGCTACTTCCTGGAGGCTGGCCAGAAAGAGCAGACCGAGAAGGCGCTGAAGGTTCCGGGCAAGAAGGGCGAGAAAGCCCGTGAAGCCGTGGAGAAGCAACGCAAGCGCATCGAGAGCCTGTATGAGGAAGTCGCCGGCACCCGCGAGCCGCCAGCCTCGGCAGCCATCGCAAACGGCTTCGATACCTACCGCGCGCTTAATGTGGCCAGCCGCCTGGGTTCTGCCGTACTGACCTCGCTCACCGACCAGGGCACCCTGGGGCTTACCGCCTCTATGAACGGCATGCCAGTAATGCAGGTCTTCGCCAACGAGCTGCGGATGCTGAACCCAGCCAGCGCTGCTGATCGGCGCCTGGCGCAGCGTGCAGGCCTTGGCCTGAACCAAATGATCGGCAGCCTGAACCGCTGGGGCGCCGATGGCCTGGGCACCACTGAGGCGATCTCAGGACGGCTGGCCAAGTTCTCGCAGACCGCTGCCAGCAAGGTCATGCAGATCTCTGGCATGAACGCTATCACCGCCGGCGCCCAGCGCGCTTTCGGCGCCACCATGATGGATACCATCGGTAGCATGACGCGCCGTTTCCAGGACTTCGCAAGTATGGATGCCGCCGACGCCAAGCGCCTGCAGGCCATGGGTGTCACCGATGCCGACTGGTCCGTATGGCGCCTGGCTCAGCCAGAGGATTGGCGCGGTGCTGGCGATGAGGTGCTGACCGCCGGCAGTATCTACCGTATCCCCGACGCCCAGCTCACCGCGCTGGCCCAGCAATTCAAGAGCACGCCCAAGCGACTCAAGGATCAGGCCGCAACCAAGCTGCTGGGTACCGTCCTGGACGAAACCAACATGGCGATCATCGAGCCAGGCGCCCGGGAGAAGTCATTCATGCAGGCCGGGCTGCAGCGCGGCACCGTAAAGGGCGAGCTGGCGCGCAGCTTCTGGCAGTTCAAGTCATTCTCTATTGCCATGATGATGCGCCACTTCCGGCGCGCTATGGCCCAGGAAACAGGATGGGGGAAGGCTGGGTACATGGCGGCGCTTATGGCCAGCACTACAGTGCTCGGCGGCATGGCTATCCAGCTGGGTGAACTGGTGATGGGGCGTGACCCCAAGAACATACTGGACGATGGCGCATTGGGCGTGCCCGGTCTGCGCTTCGGCGCTGCCGCCTTCCTCAAGGGTGGCTCCCTAGGGCTGTATGGCGACTTCCTATTCAGCGACCAGACACAAGGCGGTCAGTCTGCCCTGGCTGCACTGGGTGGCCCCATCGCTGGCGATATCGAATCCATCTTCAAGCTCAAGGGCACTGCTGCTGACGGCAATGTCGACAGCACCGGCGGCAACCTGGTGCGCCTGCTCAAGAGCCATACCCCGGCAGCGAACCTCTGGTACACCAAGGCCGCCACCGATCACATGATCTTCCACCAGCTGCAGGAATACTTCTCGCCTGGCTACATGCGCCGGATGCGCCAGCGCGCACGTAAGGAGTTCGGCCAAGAGTTCTGGTGGGAGCCAGGGGAGATGACGCCAGACCGCGCCCCATCACTGGGCGCGGCAGTAGGAGGCCGCTGATATGCGCGATGATCAGATCGTAAGGCTGCAGGCCCTGACCGAGCGCTTGGGCGAAGTTGTCATCACCGAGGTTGACCCACACCAGTGGCCCGGCGCCGACAAGAAACCGGGCGAGCTGACTCAGCAGGAGCGTGGTGACCGCTACTGGTGCAAGAAAAACGCCGCCGCCACCATGACGCTGCTCCTTAAGGTGGTGAACATCGCCGGTATCTTGAACCGCCAGAAGCCAGCGCCGGATGCTGGCGCCGAGGTTGACGAGCTGGACGGCGAGATCGCGGCGGCTGAGCGGGAAGCCCAGGCCATCATCGAACGGATGCAGAAGAGCGGGAATGTCCACTGATTCCGAGAAGCCCGCCGAGAAAGTTAGTTTCCTCGTCTTCTTCCTGATCTGGGCAAAGCGCCGGAAGTGGGCAGTCCCTGATATTCACATCAGGGCTGTCCTGTGGCTGGAATCCAAGGGTGAGCTGGCTGTGCTCCGCTGTTTCCGTGGCTTCGGCAAGTCCACCATCCTCGCCATCTATAACGCTTGGCGGTACTACCGTGACCCGACGTTCAGGATTCTGCACCAGTCGGAATCGGACGGTACCGCCTACAAGACCAGCCGCGACACTCAAAACGTCATCCGCAGCCACCCGCTGACCCGCCACATGCTGCCGCCCAACAAGGGGCAGGTAGAGCAATGGTGGGTTGAGGGCGCTGCAGACTTCCGAAATTCCTCCATGTACGCCCGGGGCATTCTGTCGAACGTAACCTCGGCCCGCGCGGACGAGTGCCAGAACGACGACGTGGAGGTACCGAAGAACATCCAGACGCCCGAGGCTCGTGAGAAGCTTCGGTACCGCCTCGGCGAGCAAACCCACATCCTGGTGCCGGGCGGGAGTCAGCTCTACATCGGCACGCCCCATACCCATGACAGTCTGTACGACGAGATGGAAGCGATGGGGGCGGATTGCCTGACCATCAAGATGTTCGCGCAAGAGTTCCGGATCGAGGACGCCAAGCTTGCCTCCTACGATCTTCCGTTCGTTCCGGAAGTCGTCTTCTTCGGTATCGGTAAGCTGGCCAGGGTGCTGGAGCTGGGCAAGGACTATCAGCTAACCAAGACTGGCATAGCTTTCATGGAGCCGCCTGGCGGTCTGATCGACTGCTATGCAGGAAGCGCTTGGCCAGAACGCTTCGACATGAAGGAACTGCAGAAGCGGCGCCGCAAGACCCGGACCATCAACGAATGGGACAGCCAGTACCAGCTGCACAGCAAGCCTATCACCCAGGTTCGCCTCGACCCGGCCTGCATGATCCCGTACGCCATCGAGCCGGAAATCCGCTACGCCAACGGCGCCTGCGCCATGTATCTGGGGAACATCCAGATCGTGGGCGCTGCGGCGTACTGGGACTGCTCGTTAGGCAAGATCAAATCAGATGCCTCGGCCTTTTCGCTGATCCTGACCGACGCCCGTGGCCAGCTCTACTGGCATGTGTGCAAGGGCCTTGAGGGTGAGATTGCTGTGTTCGATGAGCGCACCGAGAAGATCACCGGCGGCCAGGTGAAGCAGGTGCGCGACCTAGTCATCAAGTACCAGATCACCCGGGTGGTGGTGGAAACCAACGGCCCGGGCGGCTTCGTCCCGACCATCCTGCGCCAGGCCCTCAAAGGCACCGGCTGTGGGGTAGGGGAGGAACACAGTAGCACCAACAAGCAAAAGCGAATCCTCGACGCCCTGGAGTCGCCACTGTCGGCCCGCTTCCTATGGGCCCACGTCGACGTGCTGCGCGGCCCGCTCTGGGACCAGATGCGCGACTTCAACCCAGCGCTCACTGACCAGGATGACGACTACCTGGATTCCGGCGCCGGTGCCATCGCCCAAACCCCTGTCCGCATTGGCCGAAACGTCGGGAAACCGACGGAGGTCAAGCGGGACGATTGGCGCACCAACGCGGGCGTGCACGAGGTGCAAGTCGATTACTAGCCCGCCAGCACCAGGGGGCCACCATGGCAGTTCCAGCAGGACCAACGGAAGTTCGATACGTCGGGAACGGGGTGACCAAAACCTTCACCATCCCGTTCCTGCTCATTTTGTCCTCGGACCTTGATGTCTTCCTCAACGGCAGCGAACAAGGCTCCGGGTATGTCATCGCCGGCGCAGGAAATCCCACCAGCAGCATCACCTTTACCGCAGCACCGGCAGTCGGGGTCGATGTTTACCTGGTCTTGAACGTGCCTTTCGAGCGCCTGAACGACTACCAGGAGAACGGCGACTTTCTAGCAGCCACGGTGAACCGTGACTTTGACCGTATTTGGCAGGCCCTCAAACAATTGCTACGTGGGGCCACGCGGGCACTGACTCTGGGCTCGACGGACGTTGATGGCAGCGGCTGGTACCGGGCGAAGGGTAACGGAATCCGCAATCTGGCCGACCCGATCAACGAGCAGGACGCGGTCAACCAGCGGTTCATGCGCGATTACGTCGACCGATCCGTATCCGGGATCGTGGGTGGGCTTGGCTTCTTCTTGCAAATTGGGGTTGGCGCAGTTCAGCGAACTTTCCAGAGCAAGATGCGGGACATATTCAACACCCGTGACTTCGGTGTAGCGGCTGACGGTACCGACCAAGGTTCAAAGATGCAGGCCGCAATCAATGCCGCTGATGCAGTTGATGTGGCCAGTGGCACTTTCCTCTGTGAGCAAACAGTCAGGGGCAACGGCAAGAAGCTCAACTTGCGTGGCTCTGTTCGCGCATTCAACTCGCTAATCCCTGAAAGCCTCGCGCATGACCAGGTCGTGCCCGGCTTGATCATCGCTGACTCATACACCCCTTTTGACTATTCGAGATTTGGCCGCATGGACCCAACGATTCTTGCTTATGGCGACAGTAATACCGCTTGGGTTGATGCGACCTCGACACGCATTGGCGTGGGGCAGGGCAGCTGGCCGGCCTACCTTGAGGCACACCTCGCCAAGTACCCATACTTCGCCCTGGGCCGGGTGCGTGGGGACGGCTCGCCAGGTCGAACCTCGCAATTCGCACTGGATAACTTTGACCTGTTCATGGCCACCTATGACCCGCAGGTGGCCATTCTCGGATGGGGTACCAACGACATTGCCCAGGGTGTTTCCCGTGCCACTTACCTTTCCAATATGGCGTTGCTGATTGAGCGGTTCCGGCAGCGGGGTGTTTTGACCATTGTTCTGGGCATTCCGTGGCATGGCGCGTTCTTCAATGAGTCAAAAGCTTGGAACAGCTCTCTTGCAACGCTGTGCCAGAACTACGGCGTAGAGTTTGTCCCTGTTTACACGGTGTTTGCCAACGCCTCTAGCACCTATTTCGCGGCCGACGGTATCCACTACACCGTAGTGGCCAACCAAGTTATCGCGGAAATCGTGCACGACATTATCGTCAAGTCGTACGGCATCCCCAAAAACAAGATGATTCCATTCCCCCCGCGCCCGACGAGTTCACAGGACCCCTATTCCTGGACGTGTGAGGGAATCCGCCATAGCAACGGTATGAAGCTGCAGATCGTGCAGACGCCGGACGTGTACGTGCGTCGACTGTTCCCGTACGCCATCAAGATTGATGCGGGCCAAGAGGTTTCTATTACGGCAGCCGGCCCGTTCTCGGCGCTGTTCGACTATCCAGACTCCATCGGCGCCGCCTGGACACTCAACGGCAACCCATTCTCACCTGTCACCCGCGGTACCGTGATCAAGCTGAACAGCACGTCGCCTCGCCTGGATGGCTCTTCCAGTTCGTTCAGGGTCGGTTGCACGTCTGGCTCTATCTACCTGGTAGCAACCCAGGCTGAGTTTGGTTTCCCGGCCCGGGTGTATTCCACCGCTGAGATCCGCAACGGCCTCTACGTGCCTGGCCAGATCATTACCATTGCAGACGCCACCCACAAGCTGGACACGATCATGGCACAGGTGTCTGGAGTCACCGACGTGGGCTATGCCGTGGATCTGGATATTGCCAACGTCGGCCCTGTATCGGTCCGTACCGCAATCACCAGTGCACCGGTCGGCTTCAAGTTCTTCCAGCCGGATGATGAAACGTGGTGGCGATGGGATGGGGCCGCCTGGGTAGCCTTCTAACATCGGTTCGATTTCGCAGCTGGGAGTCGAACTGGTAGGATCGAGAGAAATCTCGCTCCCACAGGTCCAATAAGGCTCCCAGCGCTACTGTAGAAGTACAGCGATCAGTACACTGCATTGAGGTCGTCGTAGCTAGAGTCAATTAATACGGGCGTTTATGGTTCAGATGCGGTGCCTGTCTCCGGCACCATGACATTTTCCGCGATGAACCGTTATCATCCGGAAACCC